>ULYF01062425.1_pt1 | contig 52254 bp, 48 predicted proteins | sample 1961941 | NCBI WGS metagenome assembly ULYF01 (sample SAMEA4835857, study PRJEB28245) | human gut metagenome | biome: gut microbiome; material: fecal sample | place: Denmark | collected 2008 | reverse complement strand
AGCGCAGTTGGTTAGCGCGTCAGATTGTGGCTCTGAAGGCCCAGGGTTCGAATCCCTGTATCCACCCTGTCCATTATTGGGCTATCGCCAAGCGGTAAGGCACAGGGTTTTGATCCCTGCATTTCGCTGGTTCGAATCCAGCTAGCCCAGTTGGGTTACTGGTAACCATAATATTAATGAGGGCTCATAGCTCAGTTGGTAGAGCACTAGACTTTTAATCTAGGTGTCCCGGGTTCGAACCCCGGTGGGCTCATTTTTATTAAGTAAAGATGTTTTGTTTCTACATAAGAAAAATTTAAAATTTGGTTAATTGAATATCAGTAGAATATAAAACGAATTTGCGTTAAGCATATTCGTTTTTTATTTTATAAGATTACGGGAGTGCTGAGCGCAAAACAATCCGCGTAATCATAATTAGGGTGTCAGAACACCCTGATCTATATAAGAAATTGTCGTGAAAACGACGGAATGGGGTGTTTTATGAAAGAACGTGAAAATTTTAAGTCGAGGCTGGGCTTTATTCTGGTATCTGCCGGGTGCGCAATCGGTCTTGGAAATGTATGGAAGTTTCCGTACATATGCGGCGAAAACGGCGGAGGTGCATTTGTATTAATATATCTGTTGTTTTTGGCTATTATGGGCTGGCCTATACTGATGGCAGAATTTGCAGTCGGAAGAGGCAGTAAGGCAAGTGTTGCTCTTTCATTTGGAAAGCTGGAGCAGGAAAAAAGTCATTGGAGCAAGTTTAAGTGGTTTGGAGTAGCTGGTAATTATCTTCTCATGATGTTTTATACGATGGTATGCGGCTGGATGATTTATTATGCTGTTCGTTATGCCTCAGGAGCACTTAGCGGTCTTAATACAGAGCAGATTGGCACAGCATTTAATGATATGCTGGCATCTCCGGAAACTTTGATACTTTGGACAATAGTTGCGATAGTTATATCTTTTGGAATCTGTGCTCTCGGACTTGAAAATGGTGTGGAAAAGATTACAAAGGTTATGATGATTTTGCTTATAGCTCTTATGCTTCTGCTTGCAATTCGTTCCGTAACACTTGATAATGCAGGAGAGGGTTTAAAGTTCTATCTTGTTCCTGACTTTGAGAGAGCGGCTCAAAAGGGCTGGGGCAACGTAATATTTGCGGCTATGACGCATGCGTTCTTCACACTCAGCGTTGGTATGGGTTCAATGAGTATTTTTGGAAGCTACTTAAAAAAGACACATAAGATAACAAACGAGTCTTTGAATGTAGTTATACTTGATACAACTATTGCTATTATGGCAGGTATCATTATTATTCCATCTTGCTTTGCTTATGGAATTCAGCCTGATGCAGGTCCTTCGCTTTTGTTTTTAACATTGCCTAACGTATTTAATCATATGGCGGGCGGCAGAATTTGGGGAACAATGTTTTTTATATTTATGACATTTGCTGCAATGTCTACGGTAATCGCTGTTTTTGAAAATATTATCGCTATGACAATGGAAATATGGAATATTACAAGAAAAAAGGCTGTTATTATCAATATGGGACTGATAATGCTGTTATCGTTGCCGGCAGTATTCGGTTTCAACATTCTTTCAGGAATACAGCCTATGGGTACAGGTTCAACTATTATGGACTTGGAGGATTTCCTTGTATCATATAATATACTTCCTCTTGGCGGTCTCGTATTTGTTTTGTTCTGTACAAAGAAGAACGGATGGGGATATGGTAAATTTGAGGAAGAGGTTAATACCGGAAACGGATTTAAGCTGCCTAGGGTTGTGAAGCCGCTTATGAAATATGTTATTCCGTGCATAATAGTTTTAGTGTATTTAAAAGGATATTACGATATGTTCAGCCCTATGGGAATGAAGACGCTTGCCATTTGGATGTTAGTAGCAGCGTTGTTCCTTGTAATGGTATTCGGATTTACGTTTAGGAAAAAAGAAAAGAAAACGAATTAAATTATAAAAATTGTTTTGAAGGGTGGTATATAAATGAGCGAACAATGTTCACATAACTGTGAGAGCTGTAGTTCTGACTGTGAGGAAAGAACTGCCGAACAAAAAAAGAATAACGAGAATAATTCAGGAGTAAAAAAGGTAATCGCAGTTATGAGCGGCAAAGGTGGCGTAGGTAAGTCGCTAGTAACTTCAATGCTTGCAGTAAATGCCGCAAAAAGAGGTTTAAAGACAGCTATACTTGATGCGGATATTACAGGACCTTCGATTCCTAAGTCTTTTGGTATAAAGAATAAGGCAAAATGCGACGCGGAGGGTACTGTTATTTTACCTGAGATAACTGATATGGGAATAAAAGTTATGTCGCTTAATCTGCTTATGGAAAATGAGACTGATCCTGTTATATGGAGAGGACCTATTATTGCAGGAACTGTAAGAGAATTTTGGGATAAAGTGGCATGGGGAGATGTAGATTGTATGTTTATCGATTGCCCTCCGGGAACAGGAGATGTTCCGCTTACGGTATTCCAGTCGCTTCCTGTGGACGGAATTGTGATAGTGACATCACCTCAGGAGCTTGTATCCATGATTGTCACAAAGGCTGTGAATATGGCAAAGATGCTTGACATTCCTGTTATTGGGATTGTTGAAAATATGTCATATTTTAAATGTCCTGACTGCGGAAAAATACATGAGATATTTGGAAAGAGCCGTATTAGTGATGTGGCAAATGAAAATGGTATAGATACGTTTGCGAAACTGCCTATAAATCCGGATAATGCCGCTTTGGTAGATTCAGGTCAAGCTGAGAAGCTTGATACATCGCTTGTTGATACTATTTTAGATAAAATATAAAAATAATTTAAGGCTAAAGTGCTGCTGATTGTTACTTAATTTGTGTTAAGTAATAATTGGCGGCACTTTTTTGCTTTATAAGATTTAGGGTGTTTTGACACATTAATTCTATAAAGCAAAACACTCCGTGAGGGTGCGACTGAACTATTTGTTCTGTGAAAGCACAGTTCGCGCAAATGAAGAGATAATTTATTATTGCATAATAAAAATAAATATGATATTATGAACATGTGAATAGATATTCATATGTTTTAGGCAGTGAGAAAAACTGCCGACGGATTGTCAGGAACTTTATGCTTTCACAATCCTGCTATAATATAAAAGGAGGGACTTATTTGAAAAAGGAAGACGAAGAATATTGTTGCGATTGTTTTGAAGTTCATTCAGATGTTGTGGCTGAAGTTGAGGCGCATTTGCAGGATGACAGCATATTGGAAAAAGTTGCCGATACATTTAAGGTATTTGGTGACAAAACAAGAATAAAAATATTATATGTGCTGCATACTAATGAATTATGTGTCTGTGATATAGCTGAGCTTCTCGGCATGAATCAGTCGGCCATATCACATCAGTTAAAAGTACTTAAGCAGGCTAAGTTAATTAAGAACAGGCGCGATGGAAAACAGATTTTTTATTCACTTGATGATTCGCATGTGAGAACAATATTAAGCATGGGTATGGAACATGCTATGGAACCGGAAAATAATATTTTAGATGATAAGGAGCAGAGTTAAGACTATGAAAAAGAAATTTAAGTTAGAAAATTTGGATTGCGCTAATTGTGCAGCAAAAATGGAGAATGCTATAAAGAAAATAGATGGAGTGACAGATGCAAGCGTAAGCTTTATGACACAAAAGCTTGTGATTGAGGCAGATGATGAAAAATTTGACGATATAATGCAGAAAGTAACGGCGGCTTGCAAAAAGGTCGAGCCGGATTGCAAAATTCTTATGTAAAGAGAGGTGCTTAAATGACTGGAAAACAGAAAAAAATGTTTTATAGAATAATTTTGGCAGGCTTGGTTTATATAGCACTTATTATTCTTGAACATACGGTTGCAGCGGAGTTTATGCAGATATTTCCGGCAGGGCTTATAGTATTTATGATACCGTATGCCATTATAGGGTGGGATATTGTTTACAGGGCAATAAGAAATATATTTCGAGGAAGTGTTTTTGATGAGAATTTTCTTATGTTTATCGCAACGGTAGGTGCATTTGTTATAGGAGAATATTCTGAAGCGGTGGCTGTAATGCTGTTTTATCAGATTGGAGAATTGTTTCAGGATTATGCGGTTAACCGTTCAAGACAGTCTATAGCAGAGCTTATGGATATATGCCCGGAATATGCCAATATAGAACTGAATGGAAAAATAGAGCAGGTTGATCCCGATGATGTGGAGGTCGGAACAACTATTGTAGTTAAAGCAGGAGAGAGGATACCGCTTGACGGAATAGTTACAGACGGTGAATCAATGATAGATACGTCATCGCTTACGGGTGAGTCTGTTCCAAGACGCGTTAGTACAGGCAGTGAGGTGATAAGCGGCTGTGTAAACGGAAGCGGTGTACTTTATGTGAAGACTACTAAAGAGTTTGAAGATTCTACGGTTGCAAAAATTCTTGAACTTGTTGAAAATGCCAGCAGTAAAAAGGCAAAGGTTGAAAATTTCATAACAAGGTTTGCAAGATATTATACTCCGATAGTTGTTATATGTGCGCTTATTTTAGCTTTTGTGCCTCCGATTATTGTAGGCGGCTGGGGTGAATGGCTTAAGAGAGCATGTATATTTTTGGTAATATCATGTCCGTGTGCACTTGTTATATCTGTGCCTTTAAGCTTTTTCGGAGGGATAGGCGCTGCATCAAAAAGCGGAATTCTTGTTAAGGGAAGCAATTACCTTGAACTTGTTTCTAAGCTTGATACAGTTGTATTTGATAAGACCGGCACACTTACAAAGGGAGAGTTTGCAATAAGCAAAATTGTGCCTGAAGATAATATATCATCAGAAGAACTTTTAAGGACAGCGGCGTATGCGGAAGCATTTTCCAATCATCCTGTTGCACAGTCTGTTAAAGATGCGTATGAGAAAAAAGCAGGACTTATCAATACGACAATTGTGCAAAACAGTGAGGAAATACCGGGGAATGGTGTAAAAGTCGAGCTTGGCGGAGTAGTCTGCATTGCCGGAAACTATAAGTTTATGGAAGCTGAGAATGTACAATGCAGGGAAGTATGTGAGGCAGGTACGGTTGTACATGTGGCAAAAGCAGGCATTTATCTTGGATATATATTGATATCTGATGCGATAAAGCCTGAGGCGAAGGAAGCTCTTTTGCTATTAAAGCAGGCAGGTGTAAAAAAGACAGTCATGCTTACAGGTGACAGGAAAGATGTCGGTGAAGCGGTGGCTAAGGAGCTTGGTATAGATGAGGTTTATACGGATCTTCTGCCGGCTGATAAGGTTAGCAAGGTTGAGGAGCTTCTTAAAAAATGTGGTGATAAAGGTGATAAGAAGCTTGCATTTGTTGGTGACGGTATTAATGATGCACCGGTGCTTACAAGGGCTGATGTTGGAATTGCAATGGGAAGCATGGGTTCTGATGCGGCAATTGAGGCAGCAGATGTTGTTCTTATGGATGATGATACAAGAAAGATTGCAAAGGTTGTTTCAATATCAAGAAAGACTCTTAGAATTGTATTGCAGAATATAATATTTGCATTGGCAGTAAAAGGATTTATACTTATACTTGGAGCGTTCGGTGCGGCAAATATGTGGGAAGCTGTGTTTGCGGATGTGGGTGTGTCAGTTATTGCCATTTTAAATGCAATGAGAGTATTAAGGGTAAAATAAATTATGGAAAAATACGTTATAATGTTTAAGGGTGGTGTTGAAACACAGGAGTTTTTCAGCATTGAGATAGCAGAAGCATTTAAGAAAAAAGGTTACAGGATTTACTGGTATGATTTGATAGTGAGTGAGCAGAGTGCAAATCTGCTCATTCGCTTTTATGAAGCTCATAAGAATGACAGGTTTGTGGCAGTTACGTTTAATTTCAGCGGTATAGCAGGTGAGGATGGGCTGTATGGTGATAATTTTGAAAGCGGAAATTTTTGGAATGATACCAAAATACCTGTATACAATATAGTTGTGGATCATCCTCTTTATTATCACAAATATATGCATCTGCGTCCTTTGAAATATACGCAGTTAAGTATAGACAGGAATCATGTCAAATATCTTAACCGCTTTTTTCCTGATGCAGACACAGCAGGAACAGACGGATTTTTACCGCTCGGAGGAACTGAGCTTAACAGCGGAGGGCGGATTATGCGTGACAAAAGGTATCTGGCTATGCAGGAAAGGCCGATAGATGTTATTTTTACCGGTAATTACACGCCTATAAAATATTTTGATAAATATATTGCAGGTATGGATAGAGAATATCAGGATTTTTATTACGAACTTGTAAGCGATGCGATAGAAAATACGGACGATTTAATAGAAAATCTTGCTGAAAGAAAAATAAGGTCTGAGCTGACTTGCGAAGAAGAGCTTAAAGGAAATTTGGTGAGTGATGATGAGTTAAGAAGCATCATGCCGAATCTTATGTTTGTCGATTTGTCCGTTCGTTTTTATTACCGTGCAAAAGTTATGCAGTCGCTTGTTGATGGCGGTGTTAAGGTTCATACTTATGGAGCTGGATGGGAATATCTGGAATGTAAGCACCCTGAAAATATAATCAGTGCAGGAAGCGTTAATTCTTTGGAATGTCTTGATATGATAAGCCAGTCAAAGATTTCGCTAAATGTTATGCCTTGGTTTAAGGATGGGGCTCATGACAGGGTGTTTAATACAATGCTCAACGGTGCCGTTTGTTTGAGCGATACAAGCAGGTATTTGTCTGATGAATTTACCGATGGCAAAGATATATTATTTTACCAGTTAAAGGAGCTTGACGGTCTGGCTGACAGAGTGAACAATCTGTTAAAAGATACGTTTAAGCTGACATATATCGCAGATAATGCTTATACGCGTTGCGCCCACAGACATACTTGGAATGAAAGAACAGAGAAATTGATTGAAATAATTGACAATCAGCGTTTTAAAGTGGTAAAATGAATAAGCTTGCGGATGTGGCGGAACTGGCAGACGCGTTAGATTTAGGTTCTAATGCCAACAGGCGTGCAGGTTCGATTCCTGTCATCCGCATATATTTTAATTTTTAAGAGAAGCTGGCATAGATATCATATTTTATATCTATGTTGGCTGATTTTTTTTGAAAAATTTATGAGGAGATGAAAGAGATGAATAATTCAAAGTTCAGATTATTTTTTCCGTGTTACTATTCATTTTTTGTAAATGGTGCACTTGTATTGATGGTAGGGGCTATATTGCCTTATATTATTGAAGAAATGGGGATAAATTACAGTATTGCAGGAGGTTTTCTTTCAGCATTTGCGATAGGTAATCTTCTTGCAAGCTTTGTAAATCCTGTTCTTGCAGCTAAAATCGGAAGAAAAGCTACAATTGTCAGCATGAGTCTTTTGATTCCGGTAATGTTTTTTGTAATTACGCTTCTTCCGCCGGTTCCTGTTATATATGTTGCATTTGTGCTTATAGGAATAGGAAGAGGTTCTGTAAGTATAATAAATAATGCTGTAGTTAATGATAATTCTGATGGGAAGCCTGCAGCTTTAAATCTTTTGCATATGGTTTTTGCTGTTGGAGCATTCCTTTCACCTTTCTTCACATCAATGTGCATTAATGCAGGATGGGGCTGGCGAACAGCTGCTTATGTGATAGTTGCGGGTGCAGCACTTGCCAGTTTATTTTATGGACTTATGAAGCTTGATTATAACTGGCCTAAGGAATCTAAGAAAGCTAAGGAAAAAGCTGAACAGTCAGATGAAAGTTGCGCAGTATTTTATAAAAGTCCTGTATTTTATGTAATGGGATTGCTTTTGTTTTTGTATCTCGGACTTGAAAATTGTGTTAACGGATGGTTTGTTACATATTTTAAGGACATGGGAATTATGAGTGCAACATATGCATCGGGACTTGTTTCAATCACGTGGATTATGGTTATGTTAGGAAGACTTATGACAGCAAAGCTTTCAACATTTATTGATAAAAATAAGCTTATTTTGTCATACTGTATAGCAACAGCAGTATTTTTCGTTATGCTTATAGCAACAAAAAATCTTGCAGTTATAACAGTATCAATAGCAGGACTTGGATTTTTCTTTGCAGGAATTTATCCTACAACAGTTTCAAGTGCAGGCAATGTGCTTAAGGGTTCAAATACGGGTATGTCAATGTTTCTTGCAATAGCAGCACTCGGCGGTATTGTAACTCCGCAGATAGTCGGTCTTATTGCTGATAATATGGGAATGGTTGCAGGAATAGTACTTCTTACCGTAAATGCAGCAGGTATGCTTATTACAGCCGCCGTAAATATAAAGATAAATTCAAAGACAGATACAACAAGATAAGCTTCAGAAAGAGGAGTTTTATAGTTTTATGGATAAAAACAAGACAATGACAGAGGGGTCATCATTTAAGATAATTATGGGATTTGCACTTCCAATGCTTTTGGGACTATTATTTCAGCAGTTTTACAGTATGGTTGATACAATAATAGTAGGAAAATGGCTCGGGGTTGATTCGCTTGCGGCAGTTGGTTCGACAGGCTCCATAAATTTTATGATTATAGGATTTTGCATGGGAGTATGCAGTGGTTTTTCAATACCTGTTTCGCAGATGTTCGGAGCAGGTGATCATAAAGCATTGAGGAAATTTTATGCTAACAGTATAAAGTTGTCGGCAGTGATTTCAATAGTCATGACTGTCATAGTATGTCTGTTGTGCTGGAATATTCTTGTGTGGATGAGGACTCCTTCTAATATCATAGAAGAGGCAAATGATTATATATTTGTCATATTTTTGGGAATTCCCACTACATTTTTGTATAATCTTTTGTCAGGAATAATGAGGGCTTTAGGTGACAGTAAAACACCTGTATATTTTTTGATTTTTTCATCAATTATAAATATTGTACTGGATATAGTATCAATAGGTGTATTTGGAATGGGAGTGGCAGGGCCGGCATGGGCAACTGTTATTTCACAGGGTGTTTCAGGAATTTTGTGTCTTGTATATATGATAAAGAAATTCCCTATACTTCATATAAATAGGGATGAGTGGGTTACGGACAGAAATTTTATAAGTAAATTGCTGTTCATGGGAGTTCCGATGGGTCTGCAGTATTCAATAACCGCAATAGGAAGTGTTGTTTTGCAGAGTGCCGTGAATACACTTGGTTCAATGTCAGTTGCTGCGGTTACAGCCGGAAGTAAAGTCAGTATGTTTTTCTGTTGTCCGTTTGATGCATTGGGAGCTACAATGACTACATATGCAGGACAAAATGTTGGAGCGAAAAAGCTTGAGCGTGTGGGAAAAGGATTAAAGTCGGCTGTTATGATAGGTGCTGTTTATTCTGTCATAGCATTTATTATATTAACCTTCTTCGGTAAAACGATTGCATTACTTTTTATGGATGCTGAAAATGTTGATATTTTAAATCAGGTTCATCAGTTTCTTGTTATAAACAGTTTATTTTATATACCGCTTACACTTGTAAATGTCGTGCGTTTTTGTATTCAGGGGATGGGCTTCAGTACATTTGCAATATTGGCGGGCGTAAGCGAGATGATTGCAAGGTCAATCGTTGCGTTTGGATTAGTTCCGTTTATCGGTTATACCGCGGTATGTTTTGCAAATCCGCTGGCATGGATTATGGCGGATGCTTTTCTTATTCCGGCATATTTTATTTGTGTTAAGAAGCTTCGTGTTTTATTCGGAGAAGGGAGAATAAATGAGGAAACGCAGAGAGGTTAAGGTTAACGGGCGTGCGATACTTACCATCGCACTTATAGTCATGTTAGTTGTTTCTTTTATTGTGGCAGCAGTAAGGATTAACCGCGAGACTGAAAAGTATTGTATTGATGCATTAGATGATGCAGTTATTGGTCTTGCAAATGACATAAAAGTGGACATGGGGGATTATTTGGAACAAATAGAATCAATTGCCAATGCAATAGGAACGTATGCTGGTGCTTCTTATGAAGATTATGCTGTGCTTTTGTCTTCATATTGTTCAGGTAATTTTATAGAAGATTTATATATATTATTTTCTGACGAGACGATGCTTATGAAGGACGGAAGTATTGCAGATATATCTGATGAAATATCGTTTGAAGAAGAAGCTGCGCTCGGAACGCATATTTCAGATAAAGAGTTTGATTTTAATGATGGAAAAACTCCGGTTGTTAAAATGTATGCTCCCATAACAAAAGATAACAAAACAGAGGCTATTGTTATAGGTGAGATTGCTCTTGATGCTGTAGCGAGGTTATACAATACTGCTATATATGACGGAGAGTGTTCAGTATATATTATCGATATTGTTACAGGTGACTTTCTCGTTGATACATGGCATGATGAGCTTGGAAATATAAGGGATTATCAGCCAGGGCTGGATGAAAAGAATTTTTCGGAATATGATTTTAATAAAATGCTTGAAGATGGAAGTGAGGGATATTTCATTTTTAATTCTGAACAGGAAAGAGAAAGCCTTTACTTTTATTCAAGAATGATTGGGGTAAATGAGTGGCGTCTTGGGATTTCTGTTCAGGAAAGTGTCGTTTTTAGTCATGCTGACAGGATGAAGACAATAATATATGATTTCGGTATTTTTGTGGCAATATTTTTTGTTTTATATATCATTGTGCTGTTTGTTAGCATACGCAAAGAAAATATAGTAAAACATAAGCAGATACAGATGATAAATTATATTTATAATGTGGAAAAGTATTTGTTTGTTGCGCACAGAAGCAGAGGGTATGTAGAAATGGCACTTGAGGCTGTAGGACAGATGACAACAGCTAAGTATGCGTTTTTTAGAATATTTAAGTCAGGTAGCCAGGATGAGATATTTGTATGGAGTGAAGAGGAAAATAAAGAAAATGAATTAAAGTTAAAGCTTGATAATATATCATTTTTTAAAGATTATCTTGAAAAAAATGATGTCGGTGAAGAAAGTGTAGTATTGTATAAAATAAATAGTTCAAAAAACTATTTGGGAAAAGATTATGATATGCTTCGGGAAAGTGGATTTGAGAGTCTGATGATTGTGCCTATAAAAGGTGTAGATGACAGGCTGGTGGGTATACTCGGAGCAATAAATATGAAGAAACGCTGGCATGATGCTGAGCTTTTAAGAAGTGTAAAATTAAGCTTTTCAATGTTTTACAATAACGTCAAGAACTTTAATAGAATTAAGCAGCTTAGCGAAACAGATTTGTTGACGGGTTTGCATAACAGAAATTGTTATGAAAGAAAGTTGTCATTTTATGTGAATTCAAAGTCTGCTGAATTAGCGTGTATATATGTTGATGCAAATGGTCTTCATGAGATAAATAATAAATATGGTCATGAGAGCGGAGATAAAATGCTTAAGAGTATTGCTGATGCGCTTGTTGATAAATTTGGAGAATCAGATGCTTATAGAACCGGCGGCGATGAATTTATAGTTTTTGTGACAGATAAGAACGAAGAATTTGTAAAAGACAGAGTGTCGCAGATAAAAGAGGAATTAAAAAAGTCTGGATACTATATTTCGGCCGGTGTAGGGTATCAAAGTCCTTTAGACAGTCTTGATGCACTTATAAAGCTGGCGGAGGACAATATGTATTGTGATAAGAATATATATTATGAGCAGCGTGACGATAAAGGGCGGAAGCAGGCAAGGTGAAGCGCGAAACAATCCGTGTAATCATATGAATTTAAAAAGGGAAGTCAATAGTATGGGTGACTTCCCTTTAAAATTTTTGAATACAGTTTAATCCGCAACCTGTGTTCCGTCGGTATTCATATGGAAGTTTTCGCGTATTATAAGCTCGGAAATCGGAACGAGTGTGTAGCCATCGCTTTGAAGGGTGGTGATAACATTTTCAAGTGCCTGTGCGGTAAACTTGGCTCCATTGTGCATAAGTATAATGGCACCGTTTTTTAAGGCTTTATGTTTTGTGACAGTTTTTATGATATTTTCAACACCGTAATCTTTCCAGTCGAGTGAGTCGACAGACCATTGTACAGGATAGTGGTTGCAGCCATATGTTGTTTTTATGAGAGTGGCATTGTAATCACCAAAGGGGGGTCTGAATAAAAATGCGTCATAGCCTGTTAGATTTTTAATGGCTTGGGAGACGCTCATAATCTCTTTTTTTTGTTCTTCAGCTGTAAGTTTACTCATCTGTTTGTGGTTCTGGCTGTGATTGCCGAGGTCATGACCTCGTTTGTGAATTTCTTTTACCATGTCAGGAAAATTTTCAACCCAGCCTCCGGTCATAAAAAATGTAACTTTTACATTATATTTGTCAAGAATATCGAGAATCTGTATCGTATCGTCAGCGCCCCAAGCGGCGTCAAACGAAAGCGATACATATTTTTTTGTGTCTTCGGAATTTTTAGATGCCATATCGACATTATAGATTGGCAGTGCTTTTTTTTCGGCTATACAGTCACCTTTTATGCTGCCGCCGCCTATTCCTGATTGGTTTGAACTGCCTCCTTCAGAATTATTGTTTCCTGTGGATGATGTTGTTTTTGAATCAGGATAAAGTGTTTCATTTGATAATCTGGTATTTTGGAAATTATTGCTTTCCGGAGCCATATAGAAACCGGCTCCTAAAGCAGAGCCGATAAGAATGATAATTGCAAGCTGAGCAAGATTTGTCATGTGCTTTAGGTTGATGACAGCTTTATGTAACATTTTTTTCACGCAAGTCTCCATTCCGGCGAAGTTTTTGCGCCATATATACATTTTTACTAATATATAAAAATCAGGCTTGTATAATGCAAACAAGGTTAATAAAAATATATATTATGACGATAAAAGAATATATAGGACATAGCAAAAGGAGTTGCGCGTCTTAAAGTATCAAAATTAATAAAGTTTCATTGCGTACAGGGAGGTATGATTATGAGGATTGATTCAAGTGTGGTTGCCATGCAGTCGGACAGATATTATCATTGTGTTGAGAACAAAAATAAAGCTTCTGTATCTGTCAGCGGCAGGGGAATGGCAGCTATGTCATTTTCTTATGAATCTAAAGAAAGACTTGAAAGCAGCCGGGAAAATTATTTTAACGGTGAAGCATCGATTTATTCCAACAATAAAATTCAAAAAAAAGACCCGGAAAAGCAGGATGGAAAAAAGTCCGGAAAGCAGTCTGAAGGGCAGGCAGCAGTCGTAGGTTTAACACAGAACACTAACATGTCACAGGGAAGTCTTACGGTTTCGGACACAGGTTCACAGCTTAAGCTGCATGTATTAAAATCACTTATTATGGCTTTAAGACGTCTTCAGATGTTGAATGCAAAGAAAGGACGACCTGTTGATAATTCACAGATAGAGCGGCTTGAGGAACTTTACAAAAGGGAACAGAAACGTATTGGAGGTTCTGTTACAGCTTCTGTGGGTATGAGTGCGGGCATGGGGACAGTTGTTCCTGTCCAAGGGGCAGGAATGTCAAATATGTCAGGGGCGACGGTGTGGCATAAAACGACTGTGGAGTCAGCATTTGTGGCAGAGACAGAGAATACTGCTTTTTGTGCGCAGGGAATGGTGCAGACTGCGGACGGAAAACAGATAAGCTTTAATGTAGATGTTGAGATGTCAAGGAGTTTTATGGCGCAGTACCAGTCTGTAAGCGAGGAAGAATACATAGTTACGGATCCGCTTGTAATAAATCTTGATACAGATTCAGCGACTGTTACCAACCAGAAATTTTTGTTTGATATTGACTGTGACGGAACAGATGACGAAATTTCATTTGCAGGTGAGGGAAGCGGATTTCTTGCTTTGGACCGTAACGGTGATGGTAAGGTTAATGATGGGAATGAGCTTTTTGGGACAAAGTCAGGAGATGGGTTTAAGGACCTTTCGAAATATGATAAGGACAAAAATGGCTGGATTGATGAAAATGATGATGTATTTAGCAGATTGAAGGTATGGACTAAAGATGATAATGGCAATGACAAACTTATAGATTTAAAAAAGGCCGGCATAGGCGCGCTTTATTTGGGAAGTGCAGGCACGGAATTTTCATTAAACAGCGAAGCAGGCAATAAGACAAACGGAATTATAAGAAAGACAGGAATATATCTTAAGGAATCAGGAGAGATTGGAACAATTCAGCATGTCGATTTGGCATTATGATAACAATAAATTGCTGTTTTTGGCTTTTTAATATAATTCTATATACAAATACAGTTAAAATGTTGTATTATAAAAAAGTGTCGTGATCGGCACTTTTTTTGAATTTAACTACGTGGAGGTAAGGATGAAATTTATTAAAATGCAGGGTGCAGGAAATGACTACGTGTATGTTGACTGTACAAAAAACATGATAGAAAACCCGTCTGAAATGGCAATACGTGTAAGTGACAGACATTTCGGAGTTGGTTCAGACGGAATGATACTTATAAAATCGTCTGAAAAGGCGGATTTTTTCATGGAAATGTACAATGCAGACGGTTCCCAGGGCAAGATGTGCGGCAATGGAATAAGATGCGTCGGAAAATTTGTGTATGATAATGGTCTTACAAATAAAACAACGGTCACAGTCGATACGCTGTCAGGAGTAAAGACGCTTGAACTGCATTTGGGAGAGGACGGTAAAGTAAGCAGTGTTACGGTAAACATGGGTGCACCTGTTCTTGAGGCTGAACTTATCCCGGTAAAACCTGAACTTTTCGGAGTAGAGGCAAAGGACAGCATTATTTCAAAAAAACTTACCGTGGCAGGAGATTCATACAATGTGACATGTGTGTCAATGGGAAATCCTCATGCTATAGTTTATCTTGATAATGATATTGATATAAAGAAATTTGATATAGAAAAAATTGGCCCATATTTTGAGAATCATGAAGCGTTTCCTGAGCAGGTAAATACTGAATTTATACAGGTCGTGGATAGAAAAAATCTTAATATGCGTGTATGGGAAAGAGGCTCAGGTGAGACATTTGCATGTGGAACAGGGGCATGTGCGAGTCTTGTGGCAACTGTTTTAAACGGAATGTGTGATGATGAGGCTGTGCTTCACCTTTTAGGCGGAGATTTAAAAATCACATGGGACAGGGCAGAAAATGTTATTTATATGGAAGGTCCTGCCACAACAGTATTTACAGGCGAATTAATGTAAGAATAGGGAGGCGTTGAATTATGATGACAGAACAGAAAATGGATGAATTTTTACAGGTATTATCTTCAAGCGCACCGGTACCGGGCGGCGGCGGAGCAAGTGCATATGTTGCGGCTATCGGAATGGCACTTGGCGCAATGGTTGCAAATCTTACGACGGGTAAGAAAAAATATGCTGAATATCAGCAGGAAATAGAGGAAACGATTGATAAGGCTGATATTTTGGTAAAAGAGCTTGCTGTGTTTATGGATAAGGATGCGGAAAGCTTTGAACCATTGTCAAAGGCGTACGGACTTCCTAAAGACACACCGCAGCAGATTGAGGAAAGAGCTGTTATAATGGAAAATGCTCTTGTTAAGGCAAGTGAAGCACCGCTTGAGCTTATGGAAAAAATAATAGAGGCAGAGGAAGTGCTTGACAGACTTTCGATTATAGGAAGCAATCTTGCAATAAGTGACGCAGGGGTAGGCATACAGATGGCAAAGGCCGCTTTAAACGGAGCTTCGCTTAATGTATTTATAAATACCAAGCTTATGAAGAACCGTGAAACAGCAGAAATGATGAACAAAAAAGCGGATGAGCTTTTGTCTAAGGGTAATGAAATTGCCGATAAGGTGTTTGCTGTTGTTATGGGAAAAATAAGATAAATATTAAAGTGTATGTAAGATGGAGGCGTATTAAATAATGGAAATATTAAAAGGTTTACCTGTAGCTGAGTCAATAAATGAAAAGCTTATTGCGCAGCTTGAAAATTTTGAGGGAGCGGTTCCGCACCTTGCAATAATCCGTGTGGGCGAAAAGCCTGACGATATGTCATATGAGCGCGGTGCAACAAAAAAGATGGATAAGATTGGCTTCAGATGCACATCCTTTGTGTTTGACGCAGATATAGACAATGATTCATTTCAGAAAGAGTTTGACATTATAAACGACGATGATGATATAGACGGTATACTTCTTTTAAGACCGCTTCCAAAGCACATTGATGAAAAATCAATTCTTGACAGAATTGACCCAAGAAAAGACCTTGACGGAATTTCTGCGGTTAATATGGCTAAGGTTTACAGCGGTGATGAGTCAGGTTATGCACCATGTACTGCGGAGGCCGTTATAGAGATGCTTGATTTTGCAGGCGTTGATTTAAAGGGTAAAAATGTGGCTGTTGTCGGAAGAAGTCTTGTTATCGGCAAACCGGTTTCAATGCTTTTGATGAAAAAGAATGCTACTGTGACAATTTGTCATACAAAGACTGTTGATATGCCGGGAATATGCAAAAAAGCAGATATTGTTGTGGCGGCAGCAGGAGTTGCAAAGATGATAAATGAATCATACATAGGAGAAAATGCAGTTGTTATAGATGTCGGAATAAATGTTGATGAGGACGGCAAGCTTTGCGGAGACGTTGATTTTGAGCGTATTACCGATACAGCGTCAATGGCGACACCGGTTCCAGGAGGAGTGGGTTCAGTCACAACATCTGTGCTTGCAAAGCATTTGATGAAAGCTGCAAAGGCAAGAGTGTAAATTTTGTGCGAAAATAAATTTGCCATATAAAATGTGCTTGAAATCAAGTATTAGTTATGTTAGTATGGTGATAATATTAGAAAAGGCTAAGAAAGAGACTGCTTCTTATGGAACCTGACAGGAAAGCTGTGCCATTGACTGAGAGCACACGCAGGGAATTATTAAGCGGAACACTCCGGAGCCGGGTGGCTGATGTCTTATAGATTTAGGCTGCCACGTTGCACGCGTTAAGTGTTAAGAGGAATTGCTGAAAATTCGGAGCATAGTATAATTATAATTGTATATGCTTTTATAAATTTTGGCAGTTTAAAGCGGGTGGTACCGCGGATATTGGTTAGTACATTATTCGCCCCGGGATACTTATTGTATCCCGGGGCGTTGTAATTGAAAGGAGATTAAAATGTCAAATATTTACAGAGACACAACATTAAACAATGTAAGTGAGCAGGATATCGGAAAGCAGATTAAGGTATCAGGATGGGTTGAGAATATCCGTGACCATGGTGGCGTGTCATTTATTGATTTAAGAGATATGTATTCGGTTCTTCAGGTGGTTATCCGTGAACCTGAATTGTTAAAAGGAATTAAGAAAGAAGAATGTATAAGCATAGAGGGTGTTATTGAGCAAAGAGATGAGGAAACATATAACCCAAAGATACCGTCAGGTACTATTGAGCTTGACGCAAAAAATATTACTGTTTTAGGACAGGTTTATACAACTCTTCCTTTTGAGATTATGACATCAAAGGAAGTGCGTGAGGACGTACGTTTAAAGTATCGTTATCTTGACTTAAGAAATCAGAAAGTTAAGGATAACATTATTTTCCGTTCTAAGGTCATTTCATTTTTACGCGAAAAGATGACAGAGATGGGATTTTTAGAAATACAGACACCAATACTTTGCGCATCATCACCTGAGGGCGCAAGAGACTATATTGTTCCGTCAAGAAAGTATAAAGGAAAATTCTATGCTCTTCCTCAGGCTCCTCAGCAGTATAAGCAGCTTCTTATGGTATCAGGATTTGATAAATACTTCCAGATAGCACCTTGTTTCAGAGATGAGGATGCAAGAGCGGACCGTTCACCGGGTGAGTTTTATCAGCTTGATTTTGAGATGAGCTTCGCAACTCAGGAGGATGTATTTAAGGTTGGAGAGGAAGTTCTTACTGCAACATTTGAGAAATTTGCACCGGAGGGCTATGAGGTTACTAAGGCACCTTATCCTATCATAAGCTACAAGCAGGCCATGCTTGAATTTGGTACAGATAAGCCTGACTTAAGAAATCCGTTAAGAATTATAGATGTTACTGATTTCTTCCAGAAATGTACATTTAAACCGTTTATCGGAAAGACAGTAAGAGCAGTTAAGGTTCATGCAGATATGTCCAAGGGATTCCATGAAAAGCTTCTTAAGTTTGCAACAGAAATCGGTATGGGAGGTCTCGGATATCTTGAGGTGCTTGAAGATTTATCTTACAAGGGACCTATTGACAAGTTTATTCCTGAAGAAATGAAAAAGGATTTCCTTGAACTCGCAGGCTTACAGGCAGGAGATACTATTTTCTTCATGGCTGACAGAGAGGACAGAGCTGCATATTATGCAGGCATGATACGTACGGAATTGGGCGAAAGACTTGGTCTTATTGAGAAGAACGCTTACAGATTCTGCTATATAAATGACTTCCCTATGTTTGAAAAGGACCCTGATACAAAGCAGATAGGCTTTACACATAATCCGTTCTCAATGCCTCAGGGAGGACTTGAAGCATTAAATACAAAGGATCCTCTTGATATTTTGGCTTATCAGTATGACATAGTATGTAACGGTATTGAGTTATCATCAGGTGCGGTAAGAAACCATGATATGCAGGTGATGGTTAAGGCATTTGAGATAGCAGGTTACGATGAGGAAGTGCTTAAAGAAAAATTCGGAGCTCTCTACAATGCGTTCCAGTTTGGTGCTCCTCCTCATGCAGGTATGGCTCCTGGTGTTGACAGAATGATTATGCTTCTTACAAATGAGGAAAATATCCGTGAGGTTATTGCATTCCCTATGAGCGGTACAGCACAGGATCTTATGTGCGGTGCTCCAAATGAAGTTACCGAGCAGCAGCTTAGGGAAGTTCATATTAAGGTAAGAGATTAATTTTAAAGTTGCTTAAGAAATGGAGATTAATGTGAAAAATCATGTTTATACGATGATTTTTCACATAGTTATTTGTGCCGGAGCGTCACAAATAGCCTTTGATGGCAGATTTGCCCCGTTGCTTACGCTCTGGAATGGAGGTTAAAATGGCTAATGTTATAGATGATGCTACAATAGATTATGTTGGTATTCTCGCTAAGCTTGAATTAAGCGATGAGGAAAAAGAGCAGGCTAAGAAAGATATGGCAAATATGCTTGATCACATTGATAAATTAAATGAGCTTGATACAACAGGCGTTGAACCGATGTCGCATGTTTTCCCTGTGGAAAATGTTATGCGTGAAGATGTTGTTACTAACGGAGACGGAAGCGAGGATACTCTCGCTAATGCTCCTGAAAGAAAGGACACTACTTTTGTAGTTCCTAAGACTGTTGAATAGGAAGGATAGTGCTATGAGTTTATTGGATTTGACAGCAGTAGAGCTCGCCGAACAAATCAAGAAGGGGCAGACTACAGCGGTAGAAGCGATGGAAGCTGTAATTGCGCAGATTGACAGTCGTGAGGAAGAATTAAACTGCTATGTGACAATAGATAAGGATGCGGCAAGAAAGGCTGCCAAAGAAGCGCAGGAGGCCATTGAGGCAGGTAAGCTTACGGGACCTTTGGCAGGTGTGCCTGTAGCAATAAAGGATAATATGTGTACAGAGGGTATGCTTACCACGTGTTCATCTAAAATATTGGAAAATTTTGTACCGCAGTTTTCAAGTGAGGCCGTTATTAAATTAAAGGAAGCAGGAGCCGTTATTATCGGTAAGACAAATATGGATGAATTTGCGATGGGTTCAACTACTGAGACTTCAGCATATGGCGTGACAAAAAACCCTGTAAATCCTGAACATGTTCCGGGAGGTTCGTCAGGCGGTTCAGCAGCGGCTGTGGCAGCAGATGAATGCTTTTTTGCACTTGGCTCTGATACGGGCGGTTCAATCAGACAGCCTGCGTCATATTGCGGAGTTGTGGGAATGAAGCCGACTTACGGTACTGTTTCACGTTACGGTCTTATTGCGTATGGTTCGTCACTTGACCAGATTGGACCGCTCTGCAAAGATGTAACTGACTGTGCAGTAGTAATGGAAGTTATCGCGGGTCATGACAGAAAGGATTCAACATCTGTAGAAAGAAAAGATACTGACTTTACAAAAGCACTTGTAGACGATGTTAAAGGGATGAAAATAGGCATACCTAAAGATTATTTCGGTGAGGGACTGGACCCTCAGGTAAAGGAAGCTGTACTTAATGCAGCAGAGATTCTTAAATCAAAAGGTGCAATAGTTGAAGAATTTGATTTAAGTCTTGTTGAGTATGCAATTCCTGCTTACTATACTATTGCTGCAGCAGAGGCAAGCTCAAATCTTGAGCGCTTTGACGGTGTTAAGTACGGTTACAGGGCAAAAGATTTTGAGGGACTTCACAGCATGTATAAAAAGACACGTTCACAGGGCTTCGGTGCTGAGGTTAAAAGAAGAATTATGCTTGGTTCGTTCGTGCTTAGTTCAGGTTATTATGATGCGTATTATCTTAAGGCACTTCGCGTTAAGGCTCTTATAAAGAAAGCTTTTGATGATGCATTTGCAAAATATGATGTTATTTTGGGACCAGTTGCACCTACAACGGCTCCAAAGCTTGGTGCATCATTAAGTGACCCTATAAAAATGTATTTAAGTGACATTTATACAATATCTGTAAATCTTGCAGGACTTCCGGGAATAAGTGTTCCGTGCGGAAGAGACAAAAACGGTCTTCCTATTGGTGTACAGCTTATTGCTGACTGCTTTAACGAGAAAAAGCTTATTCAGACAGCTTATTCTTACGAGCAGAGCCGCGGAAAATTTTAATAAAGTGATTTTGTAATTCTTGAATAAGGAGAGGTAAGTGAAGATGGCAAAGAAATACGAAACAGTCATTGGGCTTGAGGTTCATGTTGAGCTTGCGACCAAAACAAAGATATTTTGTGGATGTTCCACTGCATTCGGCGGAGCACCTAATTCACATACATGCCCTGTATGTACAGGGATGCCGGGCTCGCTTCCCGTATTAAATAAGCAGGTTGTTGAATACGCGGCGGCGGTTGGGCTTGCGACAAATTGTACTATAACGAAGAATTGTAAGTTTGACAGAAAGAATTATTTCTATCCTGATAATCCTCAGAATTATCAGATTTCACAGCTTTATCTGCCTATATGCCGCGACGGACATGTTGATATTACAATGTCTGACGGAACCACAAAGGCTGTGAGAATACATGAGATACACATGGAGGAGGATGCAGGAAAGCTTATACATGACGATTGGGAAGATGTATCTTTAGTAGATTATAACCGTTCAGGCGTGCCTCTTATAGAAATAGTATCTGAGCCTGATATGAGAAGTGCAGACGAGGTTATAGCATATCTTGAAAAGCTGCGTCTTATTATACAGTACCTCGGAGCTTCTGACTGCAAGCTTCAGGAGGGATCAATGAGAGCTGACGTAAACCTTTCTGTAAGGGAAGTCGGAAGTGAAGAGTTCGGAACAAGAACTGAAACTAAGAACCTTAACTCATTCAGTGCGATAGCAAGGGCTATTGAGGCTGAAACTAACAGACAGATTGATTTGCTTGAGTCAGGAGAAAAGGTCATTCAGGAGACAAGAAGATGGGATGACGGAAAGGGTTATTCATATGCTATGCGTTCAAAAGAGGATGCGCAGGACTACAGATATTTCCCTGACCCTGATTTGGTGCCTTTAAATATAAGTGATGAGTGGCTTGATCAGATTAAGAGGCGTCAGCCTGAATTTAAGACAGAGAAAATGGCACGTTATAAGGAGGAGTTCGGAATTCCTGATTATGACATAGACATTATAACTGATTCTAAAAAGCTTGCTGATTTGTTTGAGCAGACTACAGCTATATGTAATCAGCCCAAGAAAGTTTCAAACTGGATTATGGGTGAAGTCATGCGTATTTTAAAGGACAGAAGTCTTGAACCTGATGATATAACATTTTCGCCTGAAAATCTTGCAAAGCTTATCGCTCTCGTTGAGGCAGGAACAATCAATGGCTCGGTTGCAAAAGACGTATTTGTAAAGATATTTGACGAGGATGTTGACCCTGACAAATATATTGAGGAAAACGGACTTAAGCAGGTTAATGACGAGGGCGAATTAAGGACGGTTATCGAGAAAGTTATTGCTGATAACCCTCAGTCAGTATCTGATTACCGCGGAGGAAAGGTTCAGGCAATGGGATATCTTGTCGGCCAGACTATGAAAGCCATGAAGGGTAAGGCAAATCCGGGAATGGTTAATCAGATTTTGAAAGAGCTATTATAGGGAAAGTTGAGCGGAATAGAGGTTAGTGTGAAAAAACATGTTGATACGATGTTTTTTCACACAGCTATTTGTGACGCAGGCGCCACAAAATAGCTTTTATCGCAGAATCAAACGGGGATATTCGCAATCAGCTTTGCTGCTTGCGAATGAATATCATTATGCAAGGCATTCTGATATTCAGATTTGACTCGCGATTCCTCCGACGCAAATGCGTCTGCGGAATAGAGGATAATATGGATTTTGAGGTTAATGTTCCACAGTTTAATGAAAGAACTGTGAGTATTACTGAGTTTGGTGCTGACAGCAGACAATGTGATTTTAGTGACGGAACAAAAAATGCGGCGGCGATAAATGCAGCCATAGAAAGTGTCAGCAGTGCAGGCGGCGGAACAGTAACGGTACCTGCAGGAATTTGGATTACAGGTCCGATTACGCTTCTTAGCAATGTAAATCTTCACCTTGAGAAGCAGGCTTTACTTAAATTTTCAAAAAATATGGATGAGTATCCGCTAATCATCACTAATTATGAGGGACAGGAGTGTATAAGGACTGTCTCTCCGCTCACAGCGTCAAACGTTGAAAATGTTGCAATAACAGGCGAAGGAGTTATTGACGGAAGCGGTGATTTATGGAGACCGGTAAAGCAGTTTAAGGTTACTGATAAGCAGTGGCAGAAGCTTCTTAAAAAGAGTGAGTATGTAATTGAGACAAAGGAAAAGGGAATATGGCTTCCGACAGAATCTGCTTTTAAGGGAAATGCCGAAAATATTCAGGGAAAAACAGAGAGAGACATAGACAGAGCCAAAGATTATTATGATTTTTACAGACCGGTTATGATAAGTCTTAAACATTGTAAAAATGTGCTTTTGGACGGAATTACATTTATGAATTCTCCTGCATGGAATATTCATCCGTTTTTCTGTGAAAATCTTACGGTCAGAAACTGTTCGATAAATAATCCGTATTATGCACAGAATGGTGACGGAATAGATGTTGAATCATGCAAAAAAGTTCATATTCATGATAATGTATTTGAGACAGGTGATGATGCTATATGTATAAAATCCGGAAAAAATGCAGAGGCGAGAGCTTTTGAGGGTCCTTGTGAGGATATATATGTTCATGACTGTGTTGTTAATGAGGGACATGGCGGCTTTGTTGTAGGCAGTGAAATGTCAAGAGGCGTAAGAAATATTAAGGTTGAACGCTGTACATTTATAGGTACCGACGTAGGCGTGAGATTTAAAAGTGCAATGGGACGCGGCGGTGTTGTGGAAAATATCTGCATCAGTGATATAAATATGGTAAATATAAAGAATGAAGCAGTTATTCTTACAATGGGATATGTGCTTAATCTTTTAAACAGAAATGAAACTATTGCACAGGAAGATGAGTCAGATGTTCCATATTTTAAAAATATAAGCTTTGACAGAATTAACTGTGTCGGAGCAGATATGGCTGTAAAAATAGAGCCAATTGATAAAAGACCTGAAACAATTTCGGATATCAGTATTAAAAATTCGACATTTCTCAGTAATAAAGAAAATGTTGTAGCAGGCGAAAATATTGTGTTTAATAACACAAGCTTTAATATTATATGAAAAAATCCGCAAGACCGTATTTTAACGGTTTTGCGGATTTTTTGCTGTACGAAAATTTTCTGTTATATTTCCATAATTAAAGCAGTGTGTTAAAGGTAATTAAAATTGCATGTTAAAGTCTGGTTAAATTATGAAATGTGTGATTGTCTTTCTTCAAATTCATCAAAAATATACATGAGCATGTCAGGCATTCCGACAAATTCACAGCCATAAGAGTATTCGTTTGAATCTTCAATAGGCTGGCAACGTATGATTTTTACTACGCAGTAGAGCAGTTCGTCATCAGAACCTAAGCACAGCGCTGCATTAAAATAGTAATCGACAGGCAGCACGCAGGCCGATTTGAAACCTATTCCGCTCTTTGAGACATTTACAACGGTAATAGGAGCATTAATGTTTGAGATTCTTATGTTGTCCTGCTTAAAAAGAGACGATACATTGAGCTGTAAATTTGCACTGATTCGTTTGTGACGACGTTTTTCTTCCATATGTGTAACCTCCTTGTATTAAAGTGATTTATTATTATGATTTTGTGATGAACTGCGCATAATAAGTTCACGGTATTCTTTCGGCGTTTTTCCAATCTGCTTTTTAAACATTTTTGTGAAATAATTTACATCAGGAATACCGCAGTGCTGTGCAATAGTCTGTATTTGCAGAGATGTGGAATTTAAAAGTAAAATACTGTGCTCTATGCGCCGGCGGTTTACGTATTCTGTAAGTGTTACTCCAGTTTCTTTCTTAAAAAGAGTAGAAAGATAGCTTGGATTTACATTAAGTTTATGTGCAAGTGTGTTTAAAGTAAGGTCTGCCGTCAAATCGGAATCCATTTGTGTTATAACTTTTTGTATAAGCAGGGAATAACCTTTCATAGAATGGTTTTTTACTAAGAGGCAGTATTTGTGAACCATTTCATTTTGAAGCTTTCTTGCGGAATCAAGAGTGGTGATTTTTTCTATTTTGTATGCAAATTCCGAAGAAAGCCTGTCTATATACAGCGGGTGAACTCCGCCCTGTTCAGCAGATTTCCTGAGTAATGTGTTTAATATAATTGAATAATTTTGTATGTTGCGGATTGGGTCAACTGCACGCTGTTCTGTATGGAACACAGAAAAACTGCCTGAAACGAGATCGGCTTTATTTTTTAATCCCAAAGATACCGCCTGCATAACCTGATTTTCAATTTCGTATTGATTTTCAAGGGCTTTCATAAATGTCGTTGAATCAATCTGGGTCAAAAGATTTGTCTGTACATCTGATGATATTTTTTCAGGCGCGGTATTGTAGTCGATATTTTCAACAGTGAAATTGTCAAGACTGTTCCACATTTTTTCACCTAATGTATTCATAAGTACAAATAATTGATTATCTGAGTCCATATAGGGAATACTATTGAAGTATTTTTCAAGTGATATAAACATCTGGGCAGGTATATCAAATATTTCCATAAATTCAAGTATCTTTTGACGAGTTATTTCAACTAAAGTGTACGGACCTATTATAAGCTTTGTTTCCTGCTCAGTGTCTGGCAAGTCAAGAAAAAGATATGTAGAGTAAAAGTTGTCCGTAAATTTATATATTGTGTTTGGTTTTGTAGAATTCCAAAGATATGAAAGCAGTTTTTCATAGGAATCTTCCATTCCCAGAAGTTTTCTTAATTCAAAGTCTATTTCTGAAATATTTTTAAAGTCTTTTGTTATAAATGTAGACTTCAAATGGAAAAATTCAAGGAACCGTGTGGTAAATGATAATTCGGAATCATAAAACATGGTTGTCCCCACCTCCATGCATACTATTTTTATCTATTATCGTACAATTTTTATATAAAATCAAGTGGTAGTAAAAATTGTACTATAACAAATAAAAATATTACTCACACAATAAATTTTTGGTTGTTAGAATGAACATAAAGAAACACATGCATGAGTTAAGAAACAAAACAATAACACAATAAACCTAAATATTAAATAAGGAGGTATTTATCTATGAAAGAACAAAAGCAGTTCAGACCATTTGGTCTGAGAGACAAACTGGGTTACCTTTTCGGTGACTTTGGTAATGATTTCACATTTATTTTATCATCAAGCTTTCTTATGAAGTTTTACACTGATGTTATGGGGGTTGAGGCAGCAATAGTCGGTATTGTAATGATGGTTGCACGTTTTGTTGATGCCTTTACCGATGTAGCAATGGGACGTATATGTGACAGAAGCAGGATGACACCTGTAGGAAAGTTTAAGCCGTGGATAAGAAGAATGTGCGCACCTGTTGCAATCGCATCATTTCTGATTTACCAGAGCGGATTGGCAGGGATGCCGATGGCATTTAAAATTGCATATTTATTTGTAACTTATATATTGTGGGGCTCAATTTTTTACACATCAATCAATATACCATATGGCTCAATGGCATCAGCTATTTCATCAGAGCCAGGCGACAGACAGTCACTTTCTACATTCCGTACAATGGGCGGAACTTTGGCCGGCCTTATAATCGGTGCAGGTGTACCGCTTATAGCTTATGACAAGATTGACGGAAATGCAGTTCTTAATGGCGGAAGATTTACGGTAGTTGCAGGAGTATTCTCGCTGCTTGCAGTAGGCTGCTATCTTTTATGCTATTCGCTTACTACAGAGCGTGTAAGAACAGAGGCTTCAGCAGAGGCACAGAAGAACAACAGTATTCTTACAATGTTTAAGAATGCATTAAAAAACAGAGCACTTATATCAATCATAGTAGCTTCAATAGTAATGCTTTTGGCTCAGCTTACAATGCAGTCAATGGCTAACTATGTGTTCCCTAACTTCTACAGAAATTCAGATGCTCAGGCGGCTTCAACAGTTCTTATGATGGTGGGAATGCTTATAGCAGCAGCAGTGGCAAAACCTCTTGCAAAGAAATTCGGCAAGGCGGAGGTCAGTATCGTATCAAATCTTTCAGCAACAGTGGTTTGTATAGCATTGTTTATAATCAGACCTCAAAATGTATGGGTTTATGTAGGTTTCCAGACACTTTGCTGGCTTGGACTCGGTATTTTCTCAATGGTTGTATGGGCTCTTATTACAGACGTAATTGACTATTCAGAGTTAAAGAACGGTATACGTGAGGATGGTTCTGTTTATGCACTTTATTCTTTTGCAAGAAAATTAGGTCAGGCAGCGTCAGCAGGACTTTCAGGTGCATTGCTTTCACTTGTTGGATATTCTCAGGCAACTGCATTTGAAGATAGTGTAGTAAACGGAATATTTAATATAGCAACACTTGTACCGGGTATCGGATTTTTACTTCTTGCATTGGTATTGTGGTTCTGGTATCCGCTTCACAAAAAGCAGGTTGATGCTAACGTAATTGCTCTTAAAGCTAAACATGAAAAAGAAGGACAATAATTGGTTCGTTTTTACACTCTATATAAAATATAAAACACGGATTTAAAGGAAGGAGTAACAACTATGAGAGAAATTATTAATTTTAATTTTAAATGGGCTTTTACTAAAAATGCTTCGGAGGTTCCTGCAGAAATGCCTGAAAAATGGGATTTTGTAACACTTCCGCATAGCTGGAACAGCATTGACGGACAGGATGGCGGAAATGATTATTACAGAGGCACGTGCTACTATGCAAAGGAGCTTGCAAAGCCTGATTTGCCGGAAGCAGACAGATATTATCTTGAAATTAAGGGTGCAAATTCATCTGCTGATGTATATGTAAACGGAAAAAAATTAGCTCATCATGACGGAGGATATTCAACATGGAGAGTTGATATGACAGATGCGCTTGACAAAGAGAATTTAATCGTAATTGCGGTTGATAACTCAGAGAACGACAGAGTTTATCCTCAGATGGCAGATTTTACATTTTATGGCGGTTTATATAGGGATGTAAATATAATTGCTGTAAGTGAATCGCATTTTGATCTCGATTATTTCGGAGGTCCTGGTATAAAGGTAACACCAAAGATTGAGGAAAATGACGCAGATGTGGAAGTCGAGGTATATATCACAAATCCGAAGAGCGGACAGGAGCTTTCTTATACAATTTTTGATAATGAGGGAAATGAGGTTGCAAAGTTATCAGTTCCTGTTTCAGAGACAAGCACGACTTTCAATATAAAAGATGTGCATTTATGGAACGGAAAGAAAGATCCATATCTGTATACAGCAGAGGTTTTATTAAAGGAAAATGATGAGGTAATTGATAATGTGAGTACACGCTTCGGATGCCGTACATTTAAGATTGATCCTGAGGAGGGATTTATATTAAATGGTGAGAAGTATCCTTTGAGAGGTGTTTCACGCCATCAGGACAGATGGGGATATGGAAATGCACTTCTTCCTGAACATCACAGAGAAGACATAGATTTGATTTGCGAACTCGGAGCAACAACAATAAGACTTGCACATTATCAGCATGACCAGTATTTCTACGATTTGTGTGATGAGAGAGGTCTTGTTATATGGGCTGAAATTCCTTATATTTCAAAGCATATGCCAAACGGAAGAGAAAATACAATTTCTCAGATGAAGGAGCTTGTTACACAGAATTATAATCATCCGAGTATTGTGGTATGGGGTCTTTCTAATGAAATTAGTATGACAGCAGTAGATAATGATGATATGCTTGACAATCATAAGGTGTTAAATGACATGGTTCATGAGATGGATAGTACGAGACTTACAACGATTGCATGTGTATCAATGTGTGATATTCATGACCCATATGTTCAGATACCTGACGTAGTTTCATATAATCACTATTTTGGCTGGTATGGCGGAGATACATCAATGAACGGACCTTGGTTTGACAAATTCCATGAAGAATTTCCAAACATTCCAATTGGTGTGAGTGAATATGGCTGTGAGGCACTCAACTGGCATACATCAGACCCGCAGCAGGGAGATTACACAGAAGAGTATCAGGCTTATTACCATGAGGAGCTTATTAAGCAGCTTTATACAAGACCTTATATATGGGCAACACATGTATGGAATATGTTCGATTTTGGCGCTGATGCAAGAAATGAGGGCGGTGAGAACGGGCAGAATCATAAAGGCCTTATGACATTTGACAGAAAATATAAGAAAGATGCATTTTATGCATATAAGGCATGGCTTTCAGATGAACCATTTGTACACATTTGCGGAAAGCGTTATGTTGACAGGGTTGAGGATGTGACTAAGGTTACAGTATATTCAAATCTTCCGGAGGTTGAGCTTTTTGTAAATGGAGAAAGCCTTGGAAAGCAGGAAAGCAAGGAGCATTTCTTCTACTTTGAAGTTCCGAATAAAGGATTATCAAAACTTACTGCTGTTGCAGGCGATTGTAAAGATGAAAGTATAATAAATAAGGTAGACAAATTTAACGAAGATTACAGATTAAAGGAAAAGAGTGCAATTCTTAACTGGTTTGATATTACGGCTCCTGAAGGATATTTATCACTTAATGATAAAGTGAGTGACATAATGCTTCACGAGGATGGAAGAAAATTGTTTATGGGAATTGTAGGCGGATTCGGACAGGGTTCGGATGTAAAACCGGCTGGCTTTGAAATGAATGAGGGCATGATGAAGATGATGGGTGGATTTACGCTTATACGTCTTGTAGGTATGCTTGGTACTGCCGGAGTTAAGGTTACAAAGGAGCAGCTTTTAGCTTTAAACGCAGAGTTAAATAAGATTAAAAAGTAATATTTTTGAAGCTTTGGACATGCGGAATTTGTATCTTTGGCAATTGATGCAGATTCCGCGATTGAATTAAAAATATGTGCAGGAATGGAGGATGTTAATATGGAAATGACATTAAGATGGTACGGTTCTAAATTTGATACGGTAACGCTTAAGCAGATAAGGCAGATACCGGGTGTTACAGGCGTTATTACTACATTGTATGATACAGAGCCGGGAGAGGTGTGGAGCCGTGAACGCATACGTGCTTTAAAAGATGAGGTTGCAGCTGCCGGTATGCATATTGCCGGAATTGAGAGTGTGAATATACATGATGCGATTAAGACAGGGGCACCGGAGAGAGAGCAGTATATTGCAAATTATATAGAAACTCTTGAAAATCTGGGTAAAGAAGATATTCATCTTGTCTGCTATAATTTCATGCCTGTGTTTGACTGGACACGTACTGAGCTTGCAAGGTTAAGACCGGATGGTTCTACGGTTCTTGCTTACACACAGGAAGCAGTTGATGCACTTGATCCTGAAAAGATGTTTGATTCAATTTCAAAGGACATGAACGGTACTATTATGCCGGGCTGGGAGCCTGAGAGAATGGCCCGTGTTAAAGAGCTTTTTGAAATGTATAAGGATATTGACGATGACAAACTTTTTGAGAATTTAAAATATTTTCTTGAAAAAATCATGCCGGTTTGTGATAAGTATGATATAAATATGGCTATTCATCCTGATGACCCGGCGTGGAGTGTATTCGGACTTCCGCGTATAATAATTAATAAGACAAATATACTCCGCATGATGAAAATGGTTGATAATCCTCATAATGGCGTTACATTCTGTTCTGGTTCATATGGTACAAATCTTTCAAATGACCTTCCGGACATGATTCGTTCGCTTAAAGGAAGAATACATTTTGCTCATGTAAGAAATCTTAAATTCAACAGTCCTACAGATTTTGAGGAGGCGGCTCATCTTTCTTCGGACGGAACATTTGATATGTATGAAATAATGAAAGCGCTTTATGACATCGGTTTTGATGGTCCTATACGTCCTGACCACGGACGCATGATATGGGATGAAGTTGCAATGCCGGGCTATGGTCTTTATGACAGAGCTTTGGGCGCGGCATATCTTAACGGTTTGTGGGAAGCTATTGAGAAAGAAGGTGCGCGGAAATGAGCAATAAAATGGAGTTGACTAAGAATGGATTGGAAAACAGACAGGCTTGGGAAAGTGCCGGCTATATTCTTCCAAAATTCGACAGGGAAGAGGTTGTAAAGAAAACAAAAGAAAATCCATTCTGGATACATTTTGGCGCCGGCAATATATTCCGTGCATTTCAGGCTAACGTTGTGCAGCAGCTTTTAAATCAGGGAATTTTGGACAGGGGATTAATTGTTGCGGAAGGGTATGACTATGAGATAGTTGAAAAAATGAACCGTCCGCATGATGAATACACTATTCTTGTGACATTAAAGGCAGACGGTAATGTTGAAAAGACTGTTATTGGAAGTGTATGCGAGTCATGTGTTCTTGATTCTGCAAATGAAAAAGAATACAGCAGACTTAAGCAGATTTTTTCAAAATCTTCACTGCAGATGGCGACATTTACAATTACTGAAAAAGGCTATAGTCTTGTAAATGGTAAGGGGGATATATTGCCTGATGTAGCGGCAGATTTTGAAGCCGGACCTGAAAGACCTGCAAGTTATATCGGTAAGGTTACATCGCTTTTATATACACGTTTTAAAAACGGGGCAGAGCCTATAGCAATGGTCAGCATGGATAACTGCTCACATAACGGTGATAAGCTTTATGACGCAGTAAAGGCATTTGCTGAAAAATGGACTCAGAACGGGCTTGCAGACAAGGGATTTCTTGATTATGTAACTAAGAAAGAAAAAGTTACATTTCCGTGGACAATGATTGACAAGATAACTCCGAGACCTGATACATCCGTCGAGCAGATATTAAAAAATGATGGAATAGAAGGACTTGAGCCTGTAATCACCTCAAAAAACACGTATGTTGCACCGTTTGTAAATGCGGAGGAATGTGAGTATCTCGTTATAGAGGATAAATTTCCAAACAAAAGACCTGAGCTTGAAAAGGGCGGACTGATGTTTGCCGATAAGGAGATTGTTGATAAGGTTGAGAAGATGAAAGTCTGCACATGCTTAAATCCTTTGCATACAACGCTTGCTGTATTCGGATGCCTTCTTGGATATACAAAGATTTCCGAAGAAATGAAAGATGAGCAGCTAAAGAAGCTTGTTGAGCATATAGGATATCAGGAGGGACTTCCTGTTGTTGTAAATCCGGGAGTTATAAATCCTAAAGATTTTATAGATACAGTGCTTAACGTAAGATTTCCGAATCCTTTCATGCCTGACACACCTCAAAGAATTGCGACAGATACATCGCAGAAGCTTGCTATTCGTTTTGGCGAAACAATAAAGGCATACGATGCAGCCCCAGACAGAAATGTAAGTGATTTGAAATTTATTCCGCTTGTATTTGCTGGCTGGTTAAGATATCTTCTGGCTGTTGATGATGAGGGCAGAGATTTTGAGTTAAGTCCTGATCCTATGCTTAGTTCCGTATGCTCGTATGTATCAGTATTTAAGGATAAAATCGGAAGTGGTGAAGAAATCAGTGAAGAAGAAACTTTAAAACAATTAGAACCGGTGCTTAGTGATTCTAAAATATTCGGTGTTAATCTTTTTGATGTAGGTTTGGCATCTCTTGTATGTAAGTACTTTATAAGTATGATTAAAGGTAAAGGTGCTGTAAGAGATACATTAAAAAAATATATCTATTGATTTTGTATTGACACTGGTATATAATTCCATTATGCTTGCGGCAGTTTGTCTGCATTCATATAACTATTGAAGAAAAGGATGGAAACTAAACATGAAAAAGTTGGATTTACTTTATGAAGGTAAAGCAAAGAAAGTTTACACTACTGAAGATCCCGATGTTTTAATCGTTGATTACAAGGATGATGCGACAGCATTTAATGGCCTTAAAAAAGGTACAATCGTTGGCAAGGGTGCAATCAATAATAGAATGACAAACTTCCTGTTTAAGAAGATGGAAGAAAAGGGTGTTCCAACACATTTAGTTGAAGAATTAAGCGACAGAGAGACAGCAGTTAAGAGGGTAGAAATTGTACCTCTTGAAGTTATTATAAGAAATGTGGCTGCCGGAAGTTTTTCGAAGAAGCTTGCTGTTGAGGAGGGTACTGTACTTAAGTGTCCTACTTTGGAATTCAGCTATAAGAATGATGATTTAGGTGATCCATTTATTAACTCATATTATGCATTAGGCCTTGGTCTTGCAACACAGGAAGAAATCGATAAGATTACAGAGTACGCATTCAAGGTTAATGAAGTTTTGATTGATTACTTTAAGGGAATCGGTATTGAGCTTGTTGACTTTAAGATTGAATTCGGACGCTATAAGGGTGATATAATACTTGCTGATGAAATTTCACCTGACACATGCCGTCTTTGGGATATCAATACAAGAGAAAAGCTTGATAAGGATAGATTCAGAAGAGATTTAGGTAATGTTGAAGATGCATATCAGGAAGTATTTAAGAGACTTGGTATTCAGTAAATAATGCAGAAAGGCGGATGGATATGAACGACAGATATCAGACACCACTTGCGGAAAGATATGCAAGCAAAGAAATGCAGTATATTTTTTCACCTGATATGAAGTTTAAAACATGGAGAAGACTTTGGATAGCTTTGGCTGAGACAGAAAAGGAGCTTGGTCTTTCCATAACTGATGAGCAGATAGAGGAATTAAAGGCAAATAAAGACAATATTAACTATGAAGATGCTAAAAAGCGTGAAAAAGAAGTAAGACACGATGTTATGTCACATGTTTACGCATATGGACTTCAGTGCCCTAAGGCAAAGGGAATTATACATCTTGGAGCTACTTCATGCTATGTAGGTGACAATACTGATATTATTGTTATGACAGAAGCATTAAAGCTTGTTCGCAAAAAGCTTCTAAATGTTATAAATGAGCTTTCAAAATTTGCAGATAAATATAAGGCGCTTCCTACACTCGCATTTACACATTTTCAGCCAGCACAGCCTACAACTGTAGGTAAGAGAGCAACACTCTGGCTTAATGAGCTTGTGATGGATTTGGAAGATGTAGATTATGTATTATCTACAATGAAGCTTTTGGGATGTAAGGGTACAACAGGTACACAGGCTTCATTCCTTGAATTATTCAATGGTGACCATGAAAAGATTTCTCAGATTGATAAAAAAATAGCTTCTAAGATGGGATTCGATGAATGTGTTCCTGTTTCAGGACAGACATATTCAAGAAAGGTTGATACAAGAGTACTTAATGTGCTTGCAGGAATTGCAGCGAGTGCTCATAAATTCTCAAATGATATACGTCTTTTACAGCATTTGAAGGAAGTAGAGGAGCCATTTGAAAAGTCACAGATTGGTTCATCAGCCATGGCTTATAAGAGAAATCCTATGAGAAGTGAAAGAATAGCATCTTTGGCAGATTATGTTATCTGTGATGCTCTTAATCCTGCCATTGTATCTTCGACACAGTGGTTTGAAAGAACACTTGACGATTCAGCTAACAAGAGACTTTCAGTTCCTGAGGGCTTCCTTGCTGTAGATGGAATACTTGATTTATATTTAAATGTTGTAGACGGACTTGTAGTATATGAAAAGGTTATCGAGAGAAGACTTATGTCAGAGCTTCCGTTTATGGCAACAGAAAATATTATGATGGATGCTGTTAAGGCTGGAGGAGACAGACAGGAGCTTCATGAAAGAATACGTGAACTCTCAATGCAGGCAGGAAAGAGAGTTAAGCAGGAGGGACTTGATAACAATCTTCTTGAACTTATTGCTGCAGATACGATGTTTAATGTAACATTAGATGAGCTTAAGGCAAAATTAGATCCGTCAAAGTATGTAGGCCGCTCAAAAGAGCAGGTTGAAGAATATCTTGAGAATGTAATTAAGCCTATTCTTGCTGATAATAGTGATGAGCTCGGAATGACAGCAGAGATTAACGTATAATATTAAAGTGTCAAAAGGTCTGATTCCGCTTGCGTTTTTACAAAAGCGGAATAAAGACCTTGGGGCACGTTCTAAAAAAGCTAAAAGCGGAGCATAATCTGTATAAAAAAATTTTTAAAAAAATTAATGAAAAGTGCTTGACAATGCTAAGTTGTGATAGTATACTATACAAGTCAGTTCGTTTGAACAAGACTTTATGGGATCATAGCTCAGCTGGGAGAGCATCTGCCTTACAAGCAGAGGGTCATAGGTTCGAGCCCTATTGGTCCCATATAAACTGAATATGGCGAGATAGCTCAGCTGGCTAGAGCACATGGTTCATACCCATGGTGTCGGGGGTTCAAGTCCCTTTCTCGCTACTAATAATGGCAGAGGTATCATAGGTACCTCTGTTTTTTACTTTATAGGAAATTGCGTCAAAGACGCATTCTGATAACAAGTTTGCGAAGCAAATCTTGCAAGCGTCGTTCACGACGCTTTTTTACTTGTAAAATTTGATAAAATGTGGTTTACTTAAAAAGTATTTGTGGATAGTATAATCTGTTATGGATTTAATTGTTAATAAACGAAAAGAGGTATTTGCATGAGAGTTGGAATGGGATATGATGTTCATAAACTTGTAGCGGGACGTAAGCTTATAATAGGGGGAGTTGACATTCCATATGATAAAGGTCTTTTAGGTCATTCTGATGCTGATGTGCTGCTTCATGCAATTATGGATTCTTTGCTGGGAGCTGCTGCTTTAGGGGATATAGGCAAGCATTTTCCTGACACAGACAAGCGTTACGAGGGCGCTTCAAGTATAGAGCTGTTAAAGGCAGTCGGACATATGCTTGATGAAAAAAATTATATAATAGAAAATATTGATGCTACAATAATTGCGCAAAGACCTAAAATGAGACCATATATAGATACGATGCGTGAAAATATTGCGGCAGCATTAAATATAGAAACAGACAGGATAAATGTAAAGGCAACGACAGAGGAGGGTCTTGGATTTACAGGAAGCGGAGAGGGGATTTCGGCTCAGTCTGTATGTAGTCTTACTTCTGTTGCAAATTATATTTACGGTGAATCTGATATGAAAAATTGTTGTTCTGATTGTAGCGGATGCGGAAAAATTAAGTAAAATATAATAACAGCAAAAATATCAGGAGTAAATATGGAATTTTTTAAATATGTGAAGCAGGAAATAGCAGTCATTAAAGACAGGGATCCAGCCATAAAATCAACTATGGAAGTGTTTTTATATCCAAGCTTTACGGCAATACTAAAATACAGAAAAGCTCATAAACTATATATGAAAAAGCATTATTACCGCGCAAGGAGAATTTCGCAGAAAACTGCAAGAAAGACGGGGATTGAAATTCATCCGGGAGCTCAGATAGGAGAAGGATTTTTTATTGACCACGGTCATGGTGTTGTAATAGGCGAGACTACAATTATAGGAGATAATGTAACGCTTTATCAGGGGGTAACTCTGGGAGGTACAGGTAAGGAACAGGGGAAAAGGCATCCTACAGTTGGAAATAATGTAATGATTGGTGCAGGTGCAAAAGTTTTGGGCTCGCTTACTATAGGCAATAACTGTAAAATAGGTGCCGGCTCAGTGGTTTTGTCGGATGTGCCTGATAACTGCACTGTTGTCGGTGTTCCGGGAAGAGCTGTTGCCTGTAAAGATGCAAAGGTTTGTATAGATTTGGATCAGATACACTTGCCGGACGTTGTAAAAAATGATATAGACAGCCTTAAGGCTGAAAATGAAGCGATTCTTAAAAAGCTGGAATTGCTTGAGAAGGCGTTGCTCAAATAAGGTTTCTTAAGTAAATAGAGAAAGGATATCATCAAATTATGAAGATTTTTAATACACTTACAAGAAAAAAAGAAGAATTTGTACCGATTGAAGAAAATAAAGTAAAAATGTATGTATGCGGGCCAACAGTTTATAATCTTATACACATAGGAAATGCAAGGCCTATGATTTGCTTTGATACGGTAAGAAGATATCTCGAATATAAGGGGTATGATGTTAATTATGTATCTAATTTTACTGATGTTGACGATAAAATAATCAAGAAAGCTATTGAAGAAGGTGTAACATCAGAAGAAATTTCACAGCGTTATATAGCTGAATGTAAGAAGGATATGGAGGGTATGAATATTAAGCCGGCTACAACACATCCTCTTGCTACGAACGAAATTTCAGGTATGATTGATATGATACAGACTCTTATAGATAAAGGATATGCTTACAATGTAAATGGAACAGTTTATTACAGAACAAGAAAATTTGAAGGATACGGAAAGCTTTCAAAGAAAAATATTGATGATTTGGAAGCGGGACACCGCGACATAAAGGTTGCAGGTGAGGATGAGAAGGAGGATCCGCTTGATTTTGTTCTTTGGAAACCTAAAAAGGAAGGAGAGCCATCGTGGCAGTCGCCATGGAGTGACGGAAGACCGGGATGGCATATAGAGTGCTCTGTGATGGCAAAAAAATACCTTGCTGATGAAATAGACATTCATGCAGGCGGAGAGGATCTGATATTCCCTCATCATGAGAATGAAATAGCTCAGTCAGAGGCTGCTAACGGAGTACCTTTTTCAAAATACTGGATGCATAATGCGTTTTTAAATATTGATAATAAGAAAATGTCGAAGTCTCTCGGAAATTTCTTTACTGTAAGAGATATAAGCAATGAATATGATTTACAGGTTTTAAGATTTTTTATGCTCAGCGCGCATTACAGAAATCCTATCAATTTCAGCAGGGAATTGATGGAATCTGCAAAGAACGGACTTGAAAGAATTATAAATTCTGTTGCTAATCTTAAGCATTTATCTGATAATGCCAAACAGTTGCAGATGACAGAAAAAGAAGTGCAGAATCTTGAAGCTACAAAGGCTATGTATGGTAAATTCGAGCAGGCTATGGAAGATGATTTTAATACTGCTGATGCAATTTCGGCTGTGTTTGAGCTTGTAAAGTTTGCGAATATGAATGCGGATGGAACTGATACAAAGCAGTATATTGATGAGCTTATAAAGAAAATTACTGTGCTTACTGATGTACTCGGCTTAAAGGTTGAGAAGCAGGAACAGATGCTTGATGCTGATATAGAGGCTCTTATAGAGGAGAGGCAGCAGGCGAGAAAGAACAGGGATTTTGCAAGAGCAGATGAAATAAGAGATGAGCTTCTTGCAAAGGGAATAGTGCTTGAAGATACAAGAGAAGGCGTAAGATGGAAGAGGAATTAATAAAATGTATGCAGCAGGAGCTGTCATTTAAAGGTGTACAGCCAAGACAGCTCTCGCCGCTTGTTTTAGCATATATTGGTGACAGTATATATGATTTGGTTATTAAAACATATTTGATTGATTCAAAGGGCAATATGCCTGTAAATAAGCTTAACAGAATGTCAAGCGGACTTGTGAAAGCACAGACTCAGTCAGAGATGATAGGAAAGATTGAGCATATGCTTGATGAAGAAGAAGAGGGTGTTTACAAAAGAGGACGCAATGCAAAGTCGTATACATCAGCGAAGAATGCTTCTATAACAGATTACAGGCGCGCAACCGGATTTGAGGCGCTTATGGGGTATTTGTATCTTTCAGGAAGATATTCAAGAATGATGGAGCTTATAAAGGCTGCGCTTACAGAGTACGGAGAAATAAAAAAGTAGTGCGGAGGTTTTGATGAGGTATCAGGAATTTACAATAGAAGGAAGAAATGCGGTGCTTGAAGCATTTAGGGCAGGAAAGACCATTGATAAATTGTTTGTTTTGGACGGATGTCAGGATGGACCGATAAAAAGCATTTTGAGAGAGGCAAAAAAGACAGATGCAATTATAAATTTTGTTGAGAAAGAGCGTCTTGACAGATTGTCAAAAACGGGACATCATCAGGGAGTTGTTGCTCAGGCGGCTGCATATGAGTATGCTGAGGTTGATGATATATTAGAGGCAGCGCGTCGGAAAGAAGAACCTCCGTTTATATTTATTCTTGATGAGATTGAAGATCCGCATAATCTGGGAGCTATAATAAGAACAGCCAATCTTGCGGGAGCTCACGGTGTTATAATTCCAAAAAGGAGAGCTGTTGGACTTACTGCTACTGTTGCGAAGACATCTGCAGGAGCAATTAACTATACGCCGGTTGCAAAGGTTACTAATATTGCAAAGACAATAGAGGAGCTGAAGAAGCAGGGGCTGTGGTTTGTGTGTGCAGATATGGACGGAACTTCAATGTATAAGCTGGATTTAAAAGGTCCTATAGGTCTTGTTATAGGGAATGAGGGAAGCGGTGTCAGCAGGCTCGTCAAAGAAAAATGCGATTTTGTAGCATCGATACCTATGAAAGGTGATATAGATTCGCTTAATGCATCAGTTGCAGCAGGGGTGCTGGCATACGAAATCGTGCGTCAGAGAAGTTAAAGCTTATGTACTCATTTCACGAATGGGGAGGTGGAAGAGTTTATGGGGTACAGTGATGAAACACTGGTTGATATGTATAAAAATGGCGATAAAGATGCCATAGAGGAATTGTTTGAAAGATACAAAAATCTCGTAAGAAAAAAGGCAAAGGCCATGTATCTTGCAGGAGGTGACAGTGATGACCTCATACAGGAGGGCATGATAGGATTATATAAGGCAGTAAGAGATTATACTAAAGAAAGGGAAGCTTCGTTTGCGACATTTGCAAGCATGTGCATAAACCGTCAGATAATGACTGCAGTGGAAGCGTCAAACAGAAATAAAAATCTTCCGCTTAATTCTTATGTATCATTTGATTTGCCGGTTAACGAGGATGAGGATAATGATGTTAAACTTGTAGATATGCTTCATTCCCAGGTTGACCAAAATCCTGAAAATCTTTTTATTGACAAAGAAAATGCTGCTGATATGGAAGAAAAGCTTTTGAAATTATTAAGTCCTTTTGAGAAAGAAGTGTTTGAGCTTTATATGCAGGATAAGGATTACAGGCAGATTGCAAAGGATTTGAATAAATCTTCAAAATCAATTGATAACGCCATTCAGAGGATAAAGGCAAAAGCATTACAGACATCTTAGCTGTTGACAAAAGCGACAGTCTATAATATTATAAAGATTAGCTGCAAAAGATATATGCTACTGTAGCTCAGTGGCAGAGCACTTCATTGGTAATGAAGAGGTCGGGGGTCCGATTCCCCTCAGTAGCTTACAAGGAAAACACCACACAAAGCCGGTAAACAAGCGGTTTGCGTGGTGTTTTATTTATGCCTTGATATGCGAAATAAAAGTGAAATTTTGGTAGTCAGATGGTAGTCAAAGGGCGTTTTTTTATCAAATGGTGTTCAAAATGGTAGTCAGATTAAAGGGATAAATGAGTTTTTAATTTATTATTTATTGTCGGTTGTTAGCCGATTTGTTATAATAATCGTATATTAATAAAAATAGAATCGGGGGATGTATAAAATAAATGATAAATATTATAAAACTATTTTTGTTTTGTGTTTCAAATATTGGAACATGGGAATTAATAAGACGGAACTCTAAAATAAGTGTTTATTTTTTGCCGGGACTTACGATTGCAATTCAGACTGTTGTCCTGTTTGTCGGCGGTTTGCTTAATTTACTGCCGGAGTTTATGTGGATTCTTTATATCGTGGGATTTGCAGGGTTTGCGTATGGAATATATAAGGATAAAGGTATTTCATTTTTAAAAAATTATATGAATATTGGTTTTCTTTTTATGGCTGTATCTATGGGCATTATGCTTATTTACCTCAGAGGAAAATTGTTTATGCATTACGACAATTTTTCTCACTGGGCAATGGTTGTAAAAAGAATGATTGCAGTGGACAGATATCCTAATTTTACTGATACGATTATTAAATTTCAGGAGTACCCGTTAGGAAGCTCGACATATATTTATTATTTTTCAAAATTGATAAGTACAAGCGAGTCAATACAAATGCTTGCGCAGGTATATATGATGCTTTCATCAATACTTCCGGTATTTGTATTTATAAAGAAAAATAAAATTGCAGCTTTGGCTGTTGTGTTCTCAGCTGTTAATTTTATTTTGGTATATAACATAGAAGTGACGGATCTGCTTGTTGATACGCTGCTTCCACTCGTTGCCATGAGCGGTCTGGTGTTTGCTTATCGTTATTGTAAACGCGGCTGCAGGATTCGCAATCTTATATTTGCATCATTTTATATGGTTCAGATAGTGCAGATAAAAAATTCGGGAATGTTTTTTGTTGCATTGATATGTATATTGATTTTAAGTAATATCAGAAAAGATAAGAGTATTTTGGCAAGAATAGGCAGTGTTATGATGCCGTTTATATCTTTTTTTATGTGGCAGAGGCATTGCAAGTATGTGTTTGCGGATGCAGAGGTGTCAAAGCATGCAATGAGTGTTGAAAATTACAGCTCTGTATTTGAAGAAAAAACTGCTGAAGATATAAATTTAATATTTAATAAGGTTATTGATTTTGCAGCCGGTTGGACTGATGTGTGGCTGACATTTGCTATTATTTTGATTATAGGGATTTTAATATTTATATTTGCAAAAAGAGAGCTGAAGAACTATAGAAATGTATTGATAGCGTCGTTAGTAGTGTATGTTGTATATCAGGCAGGGATACTTGCAATGTATCTTTTTTCAATGCCTATGGCAGAAGCAAGGTCTTTAGCAGGAATGTCACGATATACAAAAACAATATTGATTGCAATTCTGTATATTGCACTGATAATGTCGGTAAAGTTGATTTCTTGCCTTGATAAATCAAAAATAGCAGCGATGTCTTCTGCTGTTATATTGGGAGCCTTGTACTTTTTATATATGCAAATTTCATTCGGGAATATAAAAACTCCTATGAACTATACTGATGATACAGATGAGAGAATGTGGCTTGAAACGGCAAGGATTGATTACGGTGTTCAAAATCAAAAATCATATGCTATACTTATACCTGAGGATGATTCTGGATATTTTTATTATTTGGGTGAATATACGTTTCAAACTGACAATGTAGATTCATTTGTCGTTGACAGCCGGGAAGATATGGAAAATATTTCATCAGAATATATATTTGTTAATGATTACAGCAACCAGATAATAAATGACTGGATTAAAGAAAATTATCCTGAGCAATATGGAAACGCAGTGATTAAAAGGGAGATTGACAATTAATGTGTAAGGTTAGTGTGGTTATTCCGGCGTATGAGCCGGACGTAAGATTATTGGAATTGCTGAAAGCACTTGATTTGAACAAAATAGGACCTGTTTATGTTATAAATGACGGAAGCGATTCCTCATACGATTCAATATTTGAAAGTGCATCTGAAATAATTGAAAAATCAGGCGGAAAACTTCTGGTACATGAAAAAAATCAGGGCAAAGGGCGTGCTTTAAAAACTGCATTCAGTTATATACTTGAAAATGATAAGGAAACTGCCGGAGTGGTAACTGCCGATTCAGACGGACAGCATACTCCTGAATGTATCAGCAAAGTCATTGATGCGCTTAAGAAAAATACAGAAAGCTTAGTTTTGGGAGTAAGATGCTTTGATTTGGATGAGGTTCCTTGGAAAAGCCGCTTTGGAAATAAAATGACCGAAAAGACATTCAAATATATTACCGGAGTCCATATAACAGACACTCAGACAGGACTGCGCGGTATACCAAAAGCTTATATGAAAGAGCTGATTGACTTAAAAGGTGAGCGTTTTGAATTCGAGATGCGTATGCTTATTGATGCAGCCGAAAAGATGAAAATAATAGAAGTACCGATAGAAACAGTTTATGATTCAGTGGATAATCATCAGACACATTTTAATCCATTTAAAGACTCTGTAAGAATATATCGTATTTTAGGATGGAAATTTATGAAATACATTATTTCCTCATTGTCATCAAGCCTTTTGGATATTATTTTATTCAGCATTTTTTGTGCATTGTTAAAGGTTAAATATCCTGTTGTTTATGTGACAGCGGCTACGGTTATTGCAAGAGTCATCTCTGCAACTTATAATTATCTGATTAATTATAAATTGGTTTTTAACAGCAAAGAAAATATAGGATTTTCAGCTTTAAAATATTTTATTCTTGCGGTGGTACAGATGGCTTTCAGTGCAATTCTTGTCACATTGTTGGTAAAAGCATTGCCTTATAATCTGGAAATTCTTTATAAAATAATCGTTGATACGGTTTTGTTCTTTGTAAGTTATTATATTCAGCAGCAAGTAGTATTTAAGAGAGATAAGAACAGGTGATTGCTTGACTTGCTGCATGTATGCTATAATTACTAAATTAATATGATTAAATTCGGGGGATAAATCGATATATTACAAAAGATAGTCGATTTGAGTGGAAATGATAAAAATAGCAATTTGTGATGATTCGGATTATATGCGGGAGGAAATAAAAAGACATATAACCGCATATTCGTTTAAGAGGGAGTTTTCATATACTTTAGATGAGTTTGAAACAGGAGAAAAACTGCTTGAATCAAATGAGGAGTATGATCTTGTTTTAATGGATTATAGATTTGAGGGTTTGGGGCTGGACGGAATCAGCACTGCAAAGCAGCTGCGTGAGCGTCAGGCAGATATAACAATTATTTTTTTGTCAAGCTATCCGGGCGCAGTGTTTCAATCGTTTGAAGTCGGAGCATTCCGTTTTTTGTTAAAGCCTGTTGATGAAGAAAAATTCAACGCCGCTCTTGAAGCATTTTTGCTTTCAACAGAAGAGGAAAAGGTATTGCTTGTGCGTGTAAAAGGTATGAATCACTTTATTAAGGAAAGTAAGATTTCATATATTGAGGGCATTGGGAAGAATTGTATAATTAATTTTGTTGATAAAAGCAAAAAATTCGAGTGCCATGAAACATTATCATCAATGGAACAGAGATTAAAATCAAAGTGCTTTTATAGGTGCTACAAATCATATATTGTCAATATGAAGCACGTAAATGCTTACAACCGTACCGACGTAGTTCTTAAAAACGGTGACAGCATACTTATGAGCAGGAATAAATATAAAGAATTCACTGAAAAATATTCGGATTATCTCATGGGACAGAGGTGATGGGATGGGCGAATTAGGTATAGCTTTTGTAATTTTCGTTGTATGGGGGATATCTGACTATTTTAGTATTAAGATTGCTTTTGATGAATTTTTTATAATAGAAAATCCAAAAAACAAAGATTATAAATACATGTGGTTAGTATATTATATATTAGTGAGCTGTGTGTATTGTATAAGCAAATACATGAATATATCATCATTATTTGTTGTATTTTATTTCCTGTATTATATGAGGATGGTGCCATTTTTATGGTCTAAATACGGAGTAAAGATTAAAGTTCCTATAGTAGTATTTTTTTATGAGGAAATACAGGCTGTATTTTCATCTAACATAACTATTTTGTTATGTAAAATATCAGATGATTATAAAAATAAATTTTTGATTGATGATTTCTGCGTAACTATAGTATCTGTAATTTTTCTTATCATATTATTAATTTTATTATATTTTCGCAGAAGCAGAACGTTAAATATATGGTTTGCTAATTTGACGGTTATAGAATATATACATTTAGTGATTATAATTTATATTCTTGGTAATATAGAAGCGTTAATATGTTTAGGTGATGAGTATAATACGTTTATTCAGGCTTCCATAGTGATTTTGACTTTTCTTATAATTATGCTGATTGTAAGAATTATGGTAGTACATCAGCATAATTATTCGATGGCTAATACTATAGATATCTTGGAAGAACAGATTAAAAAAATTGTTGGGTATTATGATGAACTGAATCAAAAGGAGCTTAAATTAAAACAATTCAGACATGATCAAAATAATATGTTGATAGCTCTGCATTCTTATATTGAAAAGGGTAAATATGAGAGTGCATTACAGTATATTAAAAAATTAGAAACGATATACCATAGTACAACTAATTCTTATGATACGGGGAATTTTGTAGCTGATGCGTTGCTTAGTTCAAAGGCAAGGACAGCAGAACAGATTAATACTAAGATAGATGTAAATGGTATTATTCCAGCTCAAAAAATAGATGATGTTGATATGGTGATTTTTCTTTCGAATATACTTGATAATGCAATAGAAGCGTGTGAAAAGATTAAAGGGGAAAAGGTTATAAACATAGAATCTGTATTAAATGCACAAATGTGGATTTTGATTGTAAAGAATCCTGTAAACAGAAAATTGAACGTAAAAAATAATTATATACCAACATCTAAAGAAAATAAGGATATTCATGGATATGGTTTGGTGAATATGGAAAGAGTGGTAAAGAATTATGATGGTGTATTAAAACTGCAATGTGAAAATAATGAGTTCATAGTGCGGGCAACGTTTATGATTAATAAATGAATAGAGATTGGAAAAAGTCTTTGCAAAGTTTAGTTGATTTGGCTAGAATTTGTAAAGATTTTTTGCTTTTTAGAGATATTATTCATATTTTTGTGCCTTTAATCTACAATTTATTCCAAAAAATGACAGTTTGTTCCTAATAATGAAAAAACGAAAAATAATGTGATATTATATGTCATACAAGGATCTAATATTGCATTTAAAGGAGGGGTATGATTGATATCTAATTGCTTATGTCGATTGATAAGAACATTGACTTGACAGATAAATTTGTTTTTAAGAATTAGATTAAAATTGTAAATGCAGTGGTTGTGTATTATAAGGGACATCCAATGGAATTTCAGGATATATGTAATCAATTGTATCAGTACATAATTGGAACATAAGTTATAGCTAATAACAGTGAGATATAATGTGACAAGGAAAACTGACATGATAAGTCAGGAAAACACAGAGATAGATGTATGTATGGGAATTAACCCCAATATATTGTAGGAAAAGATATAAATCAGATTTGCAAAAGGCAAGCTGTTTTATATAAAAAGAGGACTCTGATAAAATTCGCGAAAACCACCAGAGTCCCAAACAACAAGCACTTTTAAGAAAAGTACATAGGTAAAGAATATCACTTTTCTTAAATAAGTGTAAAGAAAAATTTAATTAGGAAAAGGAGATTTAAAACAATGGAAAAAGTTTTAAACAAAGGATTCTGTGAAATGTCACAGAATGAAATTTATGAAACAGATGGTGGCGTGGTAATATGCGGTGTTACTATTGCTGGTCTGACCTTACTTAAAATTTTTGGTGCATGTGCAGCAACAGGGATTACAGCAGGAATAACAGTTGGATTAAATAATAAAAATAGAAATTCTAATTAGGAGGTGACAAATGGAAACATTTGAACAGTTAACTGTTAGTGAATGTGAAACAGTAAATGGTGGCGGAACAATATTGGCAGGATGTGTTATTGTCGGGGGCTGCATAGTTGTTTTTGGTGCTTGTTTTGCTGTAGGATATGGTCTTGCAAAATGGTTAGGTTAATCTTTAAAATATATTTATAATTTATGGTGAGATCAAAGTGCTGAAAGGATATTTTTTGATATGGGAAAATTATTAGTAATTGTAGGAATTTTTATATTGTTTGCAGTTTTATTGGTAAATCGTATTGTATTCCAGATGTCAGATATAATGAATATCATATTATGTGTTATTGCAGCAATATTTATGATAGCAGGAATATTAATTAAAGATTTGAAAATTCACCGATAAAATCAGAATATATCCAGAATGCTAAGAAAGAGGGGCTGTTTGTAAAATATACAGTCCCTATAGTATTTATGAATAAGACAAATTAAAAATGGTTATATGCATGCAAGGAATGGATTTGATTGATATGCTTCAAGAGAAAAAACGAAATTACTAATTAAAAATGAAATGTTTTAGGAAAATAATATATAGAAGCATATCAAACAAGGAGAAGTGATTATTTTGAGCAAAATGAAAAATAGCATATTATTCGTTATAAGTGTAATGGTAACTGTTGCTGCGATATATGTTGTTTTAGATAAGTATAATATAGGTTTGTGGCATTTTTTTCAATATATTCTGATTGTGTTAGTAATTTCTTTCGTTTATATTTTTATGCATGAATGTATGCATTTTTTTGTGGCATATATGTTTGATATGAAGATAGTATTTTTGAAATATTTTCATCTGATGTTTCTTTTTGATGAAAATAAAATAAAAAAATATAAAGGCAAAGATTTTGGTGGCGCAGGGAATATCTTAGTGTTTCCTACATGGAAAAATACTTCGAAGCAATGGTTGATATACTTAATTGTGCCATATATTTTTAGTTTTATTATAACAGGGATATTATTTTTTATAAAAATGAATTATGTATATGATAATATAGCGTTGAATTGTATGGTGTATATGGGGATATTTTACTGTTTATGGTGCATTATCCCAATTAAAGGAAGTGATGTATATTACGTTTGGCTTTATATTTTTAAAAGAACCCAATTTGAGGTTATTTATAGAACCTTGTTATTAAATTATGCACTTATATTTGGTGATATGGACTATGAAGGATATTTCATAACAGAAATACCAAATCTAAGATTAGATAGTGAGGCTATGCAGGATTGGATTTTTTCTGATTTGAAGTATGAAATAGATTTAATTTTGATTGGACAATATTGAAAGGAATTTCAAATAGAATGGTGGAATCGATATTACAGATTAATAAATTAAATAAAAGTTATGGTAAGCAGCGGGTGCTGGATGATGTTTCGTTTAAAATCGGACAGGGGGAAATTGTAGGTTTATTGGGGCATAACGGTGCCGGAAAAAGTACTCTTATAAAATGTCTGATGGGAGTAATAGAAAGCTATTCGGGGGAAATATATGTCTGTGATAATAATGTAAAAAATAACCATGAATGTATAATGAAAAATGTTGGCGTTTTATTGGAGCCATCTTTTTGTGAGTATTTGACGGCAAAGAAAAATCTTGAGTTGTTAAGTTCGCTTTCTGATGAAGCTGATAATGAAAGAATAGACGCTGTTTTAGAAATGGTTTCGCTTAAAAGAGCAGCTTATAAAAAAGTGGGTGAGTTTTCTTTCGGAATGAAACAGAGGCTTGGATTGGCTCAGGTATTGTTGTCAAATCCTAAATTAATTGTGTTGGATGAACCTATGGTCGGCTTGGATCCGTTGGGCATTGAGATAATTAAGAAAATAATTGTTGACTGCAGTAAAAGGAATGTAGCTGTATTATTCTCAAGTCACCAGATAAATGATGTTTTTGATATTTGTAACAGAGCTGTTGTACTGAATGAGGGGAAAATAGTATATGATGATAACGTATTAGAGCTTATGAAAAGAGACTATATTTTACAGGTTGATTGTGATTGTTCTTTGCATGAAAAAGAGTTGATGCAGATTTTACCGGATTGTGTAATTAATGGTAATAAAATTATTTTCAGCGATTCAGAAAAAATCAATGAAATTTTGCACCTTTTTGTTGTGAAAGATATAAAAATCATTGATTTTAACTGCGAGAACAATATGGATAATCTGAAAAGGCTAATGCAGCAGTAAGGGGGAAAGAAATGTTAAAATTATTACGTGCACAGTTAATAAAAGTTTTTCTTCGCAATGATGTAAAAAGTGTGTTGATTATTTTTGCGGTTTTGCCAATAAGTATTTCATTTTTAATATCAATCGAGAGCGGTATTATTCAAATTGGTGATTCTGTTTTTACAGGAATGGGTTATGCGTCGGTTGTTGTAGGACTGCTTAACAGTTTGTTGTTAATTAATGTAACGATGGCGTTAATTACTACTTCCCTTGTTTCTAAAGAGATAGATTGCGGCTTGGATTCTATGTACATAACGAAAGTAAAGAAGCGGGAAAATATTGTGGTTTCAAAGTTGGTGATATTAGATGCAGTTGCGCTAATATTGTTTGCAGTACTTATTTTTTCGGCAATATCTGGTTGGTTTATTTTTTTGAAAGATTCTTCTTTTGGTAAGCCTTATATTCTTTCAAGCGACAGAGATGAAAATATCTTGCTGATTTATACTATAATCAGTTCTTTTTTGGAAATTGTTGTTATGAATAAAATATATGTGCTGTTTTCAATGCTTTTTAAATACGGAAAAGCGGTAGTGTTCAGTTTTTTGACAATAGTAGTATTTAAGCTGTTAATAAATATAGAACAAATAAGAGATTGGTTTCCCGGCTATATCGGTTCGGGCTTAAGTTTGCAGGGCTATAGTGGTGAGGAACTGATATTTAAAGGTTTGTGGGGGATTATTTTGCTGCTTTTTTATGCTGCTGCTGTTTTCTTTGTAAATTATTGCATATATAAGAAAATGGATTTGTCACATTAGCAGAATTTTTGGAAACAAATATATCACAGGAGTACGATGATTAACTGTAAAAATCAGGTTTGCCGGAAAAATTTTTGTTGAACTCATAAATAAAATTAAAATCTAATTGATTGAAGCGCGGGGTATGTGGTATCATATTTAAGTATGAGTTGAACTCATCGTGATTTATATATATGCCGCCTTTATGTCGGCAGAATGGAGGAAACTATGGTAAAAGCTATTGTTGGCGCTAACTGGGGTGACGAAGGTAAAGGAAAGATTACGGATATGCTCGCCGAGGAGTCTGATATTATTGTAAGATTTCAGGGTGGAAGCAATGCCGGACACACAATCATTAATGATTATGGTAAATTCGCACTTCATCTTCTGCCATCAGGTGTTTTTTATGATCACACAACAAGTATTATAGGTAATGGTGTCGCACTTAATATTCCATATCTTGTGAAGGAATTAAAGAGTCTTACAGATAGGAATGTGCCTATGCCTAAAATTCTTGTTTCAGATAGAGCACAGATATTGATGCCTTACCATGTTGATTTTGATACATATGAAGAGGAAAGACTTGCAGGAAAATCATTTGGTTCTACAAAATCAGGTATTGCACCTTTCTATTCAGACAAATATGCAAAGATTGGCTTCCAGGTAAGCGAGCTGTTTGGAGACGAGCAGGAGCTTAAGGATAAGATTGCTAATATATGTCAGATAAAGAACGTTATGTTGGAACATCTTTATCATAAGCCATTATTAAAAGAAGAAGAGATATTTAATACGCTTATGGAGTATAAGGAAATGGTTGCTCCATATGTTACAGATACATCGGCATATCTTCACAAGGCACTTAAAGAGGGCAAGAAAGTACTTCTTGAGGGTCAGCTTGGGTCATTAAAGGATCCTGACCATGGAATTTATCCTATGGTTACATCATCATCAACGCTTGCGCCATACGGAGCAATAGGAGCCGGTATACCTGCATCATCTATAAAAGATGTTGTGACGGTAGTTAAGGCGTATTCATCTGCTGTCGGTGCTGGGGCTTTTGTAAGTGAAATATTCGGTGAAGAGGCGGATGAACTTAGAAAGCGCGGTGGTGACGGCGGTGAATTCGGTGTGACAACAGGACGTCCGAGAAGAATGGGCTGGTTTGATGCAGTTGCATCACGTTACGGTGTAAGAATGCAGGGAACAACAGAGGTAGCGCTTACAGTTATCGATGTTCTTGGCTATCTTGATGAAATTCCTATGTGCGTAGGTTATGAGATAGATGGAAAGGTTACAAAGGACTTCCCTACTACTGCACAGCTTGAGAAAGCTAAACCTGTGCTTAAGACATTTCCGGGCTGGAAGTCAGATATAAGAGGCATTACAAAGTATGAGGATTTGCCTGTTGAGTGCAGAAATTATATCGAAGCTATCGAAGCAGAGATAGAGGCACCGATTACAATGGTATCAAATGGTCCTGGAAGACATGAAATTATTCACAGAGTGAGCAATTATTCAAAATAAATTATAATGATAATTACAGCAGCTGCATTTTGTGGCTGCTGTTAATTTTTCACACAGCTATTTGTGCCGCAGGCGCCACAAAGTAGCTTTTATCGCAGGGTCAAATTTGATATTTGCCTCGCGATTCCTCCGACACAAAGCGTCTGCGGAATGGAGAATATTATGAAGTTTGAAAAATATTTTGATCATACTGTTTTAAAGCCTGATGCGACTAAAAATGAGGTGTATGAGATTTGTAAGCAGGCAAAAGAATATGGCTTTGCTTCTGTATGTGTAAATGAATATTATGCAGGTTATGTAAAGGAACTGCTTGCAGGAACAGATATTGCAGTTTGTGTAGTTGTAGGCTTTCCGCTCGGAGCAGTAAGCAGTGAAATAAAATCATATGAGACAAAAGCAGCAGTCAGCAAAGGTGCCGACGAGATTGATATGGTGATAAATGTAGGCGCTTTAAAAGATAAAGATTATGAATATGTGGAAAATGATATAAGAACTGTCAGAAATGCTTGCGAAGGCAAAGTGCTAAAAGTCATTATAGAGACCTGCCTGCTTAACGAGGAAGAGAAGATTAAAGCGTGTGATCTTGCAGTTAAGGCCGGCGCGGATTTTGTAAAAACATCAACGGGATTTAGCAGCGGCGGTGCAACTTTAAATGACGTGGCGCTTATGAAAAAGACAGTCGGGAATAAGGCAAAAGTAAAGGCATCAGGCGGTATAAGAGATTATAACACTGCTGATGCCATGATAAGTGCGGGTGCTGACAGACTTGGAACGAGTGCAACCGTAAAAATTATTAATATGAGAGACTAATTATAATATGCTGTTGTACCGATATAATCAGTGAATGATTATTTATGGTTTCTGCGGTTCAGAAGCTTGTATACAAGCATCATGGCGTATATCACAACAGGAAGTGCTATGTCTGTGAATACAAGAGCTTTGAAAATTTTGTTTGAAGTTTCTGTGTTTATAAATGCAGTTACCAGAGTTGCAATGATAATAAGTCCCCATAATATAATTGCTGTAAGAGCAGCGATTCTTTTGACATTTTTTGAAATTTTCATAATTATTTACCTTTTCTGATTTATATTTTAGTGATATAATCATATTACCATAAAGGTGTATTAAGTAAAAGTATTTATTGTTGTTGTTAAAAGGCATGGAGGCCGCAAATATACAAGGAGGGTTGATTATGGCTGGTATTAATTTTTATAATGCAAATTCAATATCTGCGCTGTTTTCGTCATTGGGTAATAATAGCACCGGTGGTGTATCTGCGTTTGGCAGTATTGACTATTCTACATATGCAAGTATCAAGAGCGGTTCATACAGAAAACTGCTCAACGCATATTATGAAAGACAGGATAGTGTAAGCGGTTCGGAAAATGGTGTTTCAACTGATGAGACTGACAAGAGTTATAAGACGGAAAAGGCAAATGCAACAAGTGTAAGAGACAGTGCGGCATCAGTAAATGATGCGGTGGAAGCTCTTAATACAAGAGAACTGTGGAAGAAAAAGGAAGTTACCGATAAGGACGGAAACAAGTCATATGAATATGATAAGGATGCAATATACAAGGCTGTTTCTGATTTTGTAAAGGAATATAATGTTCTTGTTGACGGTGCCGGAGATTCATCGGATAACAGGGTCCTTCGTTCAGCACAGACTATGGTAGGATTTACAAAAGCCAATAAGAAAATACTGAATGATATCGGAATTTCAATAGGAAAAGATAATAAGCTTTCAATTGATGAGAGTAAGTTTAAGAAATCTGATATGGTTGATGTAAAGTCAGCATTTTTCGGGGCAGGTTCATACGGTAAGAGTGCCGCCGGAAATGCGTCTATGATATATGGCTCGGCTGTTGCACAGCTTGCGCGCATGTCATCGACTAATATTTATGGACAGAATGGTTCGTTTAATTATATGACGGGTTCATATTATAACAGGTTTTTATAAAATGTATAAATAATAAATATTAATAT
>ULYF01008591.1_pt1 | contig 52572 bp, 50 predicted proteins | sample 1961941 | NCBI WGS metagenome assembly ULYF01 (sample SAMEA4835857, study PRJEB28245) | human gut metagenome | biome: gut microbiome; material: fecal sample | place: Denmark | collected 2008 | reverse complement strand
TTTTTATGAAATTGATTTTGCGAAATTAATTATACGTCATCTTGCTTCTCTTCGCTGGGACTAATTCCAGTCGCTCTTCATCCGCCTAGCCTCATACACCGGAACTGGTTCCGGTTGCCCTCTTCTGCTTGGCCCCCACCAGAACTAGTTCCAGTTACTCTTCTCCTGCTTAGCCCCCTTCACCGGAACTGATTCCGGTTGCTCCTCTCCTACTTAGCCCCCTTCACCAGAACTAGTTCCGGTCGCTCTTCATCTGCCCGGCCCCCCACCGGAACTGGTTCTGGTTGCTCCTCTTCTGCTTGACCCCTCCACCGGAACTAGTTCCGGTCGCTCTTCATCTGCCCGGCCTTCCCCACCGGGACTGGTTCCGGTTGCTCCTCTCCTGCCCGGCCTCCTCTACCGGAACTGGTTCCGATTACTCCTCTCCTGCTTAGCTCCCTTCACCGGAACTAGTTCCGGTTGCTCTTCATCCACCCGACCTCCTTCACCGGAACTGGTTCCGGTTGCTCCTCTCCTGCTTAGCTCCCTTCACCGGAACTAGTTCCGGTTGCTCTTCATCCACCCAGCCTCCTTCACCGGAACTGGTTCCGGTTGCTCCTCTCCTGCCCGACCTCCTCCACCGGAACTAGTTCCGGTCGCTCTTCATCCACCCGGCCTCCTCTACCGGAACTGGTTCCGGTTACTCCTCTCCTGCTTAACCCTTTCACCGGAACTAGTTCCGGTCACTCTTCATCCGCCCAGCCCTCATTTCTTTTCCCATCTTTCCTTTTCCGGACACAAAAAAAGCCAGACGGAACTTGTCCATCTGGTTTTAGAATGCAGTACCCGGTTTCTTCTCGAATGAAAGAACTCCTTATGCTATACTGTAAACGCTCTAATTATTACGAGGATATGTTTGCCCCTGCCTATACTATGAACCTCTAGTTGGGGATTTTAAATTATACCAGTTCCCCTACCAGAACTGGTTCTGCTCGCCCCTTTCCTCTCTCCAATAACTGTTACTCCTATAGTAGTGACAATTAGTAAAAACTTAATTACTAACCTTTCTCCTTTTAATCAACCATACTTTTTATCAATTTTTGAATTTTTTATATTTCTTGATTATATCTAATAAAAAAGTTCCTCTATCAATAGGCTTGCTAGTAAGCACAGAAAGGACTGCAAATAGCCCAAGGATTAGAAATATTTCGCTTATAATTAAAATTATCATATAAGTATAGATATCATCAGAAATTGAAGTAATAAAATTTAACACTTGTTTTCCACTTAGTCCTTGCATTTCAAGTGTTTCTCTTGTTATCGACATTTTCTCATTAACATAAGCTAGGAAAAAAGGACATAACATTCCAAGACAAGATGCAAAAATAGTCAGAACTCCTCTATATTCTGCAAGTCTTTTAGCAGATTCTATTTCACGTTCTATTCTATTTTCAATATCATCTAGCTCATGGGGCCTAAAAAAATGAAGAACACTAATTACTTCCATGTATTTTTCATGCTCACTATCAAATTTTTCATTTTGGTCAACCTGGTCAATTATAAACTTCTTCCCCTTTGCTATTTTTTTTAATGTTTTATAGTGTTTATCTACTTCCTTATACCGTTCTTTTTTCATAAATGCTTTCTTTCCTCTTCTTACATTATATATTTTCATAAAAATTTGTGGGGACTATAGACAAATGCTTTATACATTATAACGCCCTCCACAAAATAATGATATGCTTAATCCTTCGCAAAACTCTTGAGAAATCGTTAATCTATGATATAATATAGAATATAACAGGACAATATAGTAAGACAAAATAACTATTTTGACCTTCTGTATTCTCCTTTCTTTCGTTTTATTATATTATATAAAATCCCCGCCTTAAATCAAGACAATATGATACACTTTTAACTTTTTATCTATATATTTTATTTATATTTGTTATGTAAAAAACAGCTCTGCCACCTTCGTTTTTTTCAACTCTACTCTATTTCATTACACATAAATGCCTATAGTATTGTCTCATTATATTGTCCAGTTAAAAATTTCTTTTGAAATGGGCATATAAGTTTATACTGCCAGTAATCAAGGCATTCCAGATACAGCTCTCCATATACTTTAATGGATTTCTAATTTCTCCCTGTATAGCAGCATTATGATAATTCTCCATGGCCACATCTTTAAAATCTGATATATCAACGCTATTCTTTCCAAATTTTGCTCTTTGATTAATTTTATCTATTACCTGGGCATATGTAACATAACTTCCTGTCAAATGCATTCCACTTCCTGATGAACTGCAACACATCTGAACTAATGCTTCTACAAAAAGATCATAAATCCTCTGTTCTAGTTCATCTCCGTATCCATGCAGTGTTTCCCACTCGGCCAAATAATAAATTGCCGCTCTCATATAATCTTCCTTTGCGGCATACTCATATGGAAGGCTATGGCTGTCTTGCATTTTTTCTTTTACCTGTTTTTTAATATTCAGCAAATCTCTCCTTCTTTCTTGAATGATAGAAGGATTGTTTATAATTGAATTGTTTATAGTTGATCTGTTTATATTAGTGTCTGGGTTTACGATGTTCTGTTTTTTTAAGTCCTGCTTTACGATGTCCTGATTTTTTAAGTCCTGAACTGCGGTGTCCGGGTTTTTTAAGTCCCGAGCCACGGTGTCCGGGTTTTTTAAACACTGAACCACAGTGTCCGGGTTTTTTAAGCACTGAACTGCGGTGTCCGGGTTTTTTAAGTCCTGAACTACGGTGTCCGGGTTTTTTAAGTCCTGAACTACGGCGTCCGGTTTTTTTAAGTCCTGAACCAAAATTAATTTTGTTGTCGCCTTAGACATATCTGGTGTATCATTCAAATAATAATCATTAACGCCCAATTTTCCATCTATATGGCGTTGTATTACAGTAACATAATTCAACTCTAAAAGCAGTTTATAAAATTTATAATATGTAGGCTCCGTGATATTCAGATGGCGTAATATCATATCACGCCTCGGAAATGCAGTATTCCCGGATCCAGTAAAACTACAGAAATATGCATAGATCCCCTTTGCCTTGAGGGGCAAACGGGGATCTGTCATAATTGCTTTGGGGATCAATCCATATCCAGCCGCTTTCAATCCTGTAAATCTTATACAGTTTATTTTCGAGCAATCCTCAGTAAATTTAGACGGACTGGAAACCAAGGTATAGATATTACGTCCTTTAAGCCCTGATTTTATCTCCTGACGCACAGTTATGTATCCCTGAACTGTCAACTGCCGAAAATGATTATAGTAAGCGTCCTTGCCAATTCCCAGCTCTCTCAGAATCGTATCTCTGCTTGGAAAAGAGGTGGAACCATTACCAGCATAACTGCACAGATAGGCATAAATACTTTTTGCCTCAATCGAAAGGCTATCATCCAGCATTACATATTTAGGTAATATCCCAAATCCTTTAAAATTGATCCCTTCAACTCTCAATAATTCTGTAAACGACGATTCTAAGCGGCTTTCCATAGCATGTCCTCCTTCTAGTTCTCTATTATTTTAAAAGCTCTTGTATTCCTGAACTATTTATCTTTTCTGTAATAGCGTTAAGAAATTCATCGCTGTCTTTCTCTTTTAATGAATTGAATAATGAGGTTATTTTTCTAACAGCTTCCAGCAACAAATTCACCTGAGTATCCAACTCTGCTTTTTCCCGTATGCTCTGCTCTTCCTTTTTTCCTTTTTGTTGCAAATCATGCAGCTTTGCATTAGCAGCCTCCAGAGCCTTTGTTGTATTTTTCAGAGAGCGGTGAGTTTCTTCCATCATCCGCCGTGCACTTACCTTTTCATTCTCCAACTGTTTTTGAAGATTTTGAATTAATGCATCATTTTTAGCAGCTTCTGCCGCTTCAATCTCTCTTCTTAACTGCTCCTCCTTCTGTTTTGTCTCGGCCATAATATTTTTTAAAGTTTCCTCCTGGGAGGTTTTCAAACTTTCTAATTCCTCCTCAATTCTCGCTTTTTCATCTTCAGCTTCCTGTCTGGCCTTCTCCGCCTCTATCTGCGCTTCCTGATACAGTTTAATCTGCTCTGGAGATACATTCTTTTCCTTTTGGAGAAGTTCTAAAAATATTTTCTGCTCCTCTTCAGGAAGAGCTGCAATCCCCTGCACTCTATTGATACTGATATTTCCTTTTTCAAACTCCTCTTTTAATTCGGGTATTAGCTGAGACACAGCACTATATTTGCGGATCTGCCTTTCTGATATTCCTATTTCTTTTGCAATCTCTATCTGTGTTGGCTCTGATGCAGATTCTCCGTATAACAACCGGTTCCGTTCCTTTAACAGCTGCTTAACTTTTTCAATACACGCTGCCCTTTTCTGCGCTGTCAGGTTTCTCGCCTCCAGATTAGCCTCGATGTTTCTTAACTGAGAGTCTATCGAGTCTAATCTCAGCTTCTCTCCTTCTCCTTCTGACAAATATTTAGGTCTTTTCACATTCACGGGAAATCCATTTACATAAAACGGCTGGATGTTCTCCAGATACAGGCTGTAATTCTTTTCATCTTCTGCTCCCTCATATTTATCACGAAGCATATCGCAGGCCCTCATTCTACGCTCTCCAGACTCCAGTACATACCTGTCTGTATCTTCGTCATAATATGCACTAAAATTATGGATCAAGCCGAATGTTAATAAACTCTCAGCCAACTCCTCTATTGCCTCCATCTCAAAGTCATTATCTGGATTAAAAGTAATCTTCTCTCTAGCAATATACTTAAAATTGAATGCTGAGTTGGCATACTGCTCATTATTAATATTTTTCCCTAGTTCGGCAATCGACAACGCATTGTAATCTATTTTCTCCTGAGTCTCTGGCATCCTCTTACTTTCAACATCCGATTTTGTATATTTATTTTTTACACTTCCTGATGGTAGGTTCAAATTATTGAATTTCATTCTCTCTGCCTCTCTTTAATTTCTTTCGTTTTTAGTAACACTTTTTACTTAATCTCAATCCTTCTTCTGCTTTCCTTTTAGCGGGCGGCTTCTTAGAGCCGCCCTGTATGTAACACCAATGGCGGATGTGTGATATATTATTGTGCCATTGGGAGGTTCTTACTTATGTCTGTCTTATCTTCCTATAAGTTCTTTCTTTACCTCCAAAATAAGCTCCGTAGCATCATTCATAGCCGCTATCATTTCATCTTTCGTTTTCTTGCCTATCATAACACGGCCCATACCCTGTACAGCTTTATCCAGCTTGTCAGCCATAATAATGGCCCTCATCTGTATGCTGTTACTCCATCGCCTTGTCAATCTCATTTCTCACCGCGTCTCTCACTTTTGTACCTCCTCTACATATCCTTACCGCTCTTCCACAACCTTTACGGTTTTACTTGTCTCATCATAAACAAGTCGAAGGCTTTCTCTAGTTCTATCTGTCACGATTCCTTCATTGCCTGAAATTTCTAACTGGAAGCATTCCATTACAAATCCTTCGTTCTCCAGCCACCTGCGGATCGCATATTCTGCAATAGTTTTTGCGTTCTTAATCACGCTCTCACCTCCTCCCGGAATCCTTTTCATCGTCCACCTCGTCAAAGCATTCACTCTGCCAGAATTCTCTAAATTCCAGCCCCAAGCCTCTGACAATTTTATTTATGGTTTCGATTCCAGGATTTTTACTTCTCCCGCCTAATATGCTTCTAAGCGTCGATAATGGTATATCTGCTCTTATGGCCAACTCATAAATACTTATTTTCTTTACCCGGCAAAGCATTCGAATTCTTTGATTTACTGCGTCCTGTATTGTCATCTCTCACGCCTCCTGCGCCTCATTACCATGTCATATCCATGACATCAAGTAAGTCAGAAAATTCCTTTAGTGTTTTGTTGCCCTTTTCCCTCGGATATGCATCTACGTATTTTTCAATTATTTGTAACATCTCTTGTATTTCCCACTTATACTCAAACTGTATTGTATCCATATTTTTTTTCATATTCATCTCTCCATGCTCTTACTATTTAACCTACATACTCGCATTTCCAATACTCTGAAGCAATTTATCTTTAGCTGGCTCTGACAAAATTCCCATTTCAAGAAGCAAATGACAGTAATCTATCAATGCGTTACTATCAACACTATGTTCTAATAATGGAATAAACTTACTTTCTATCTGAACAATTTTTGTATCTCGTCGAATATAAGTGCTGAATAACAATTCTGGAATTGTTTCCTGATACTCTCTAATTCTCTCTTTTACAGCCGTTGTTCTCGGATCAACCTGTGTTAAAAAAGTTCCAAGAAATTTTACATGATCTAAATCATGCTCATATTTGATGGCATTAACTATGTCCAAAATTTCTTTTAAACCTTTTTTTGAAAATCCATCTTCCCGAATTGGTGTGATAACATAATCACTTGCCGCGATGCTATTTGTTGTAAACCAATCCAGCGACGGTGCATTATCAATTAATATGTAATCATATTCTCCTTTCAGTGCCTTTATTGCTTTTGATAACACAAATGGGCTTTTATAACAATCCATCATCGCACTTTCAATCCGTGTATACCTTTTGCTTGAAGGAATAATATCAATCCCTGAAATATTAGTAGGATAAATCACTTTCTGAAGCTCTTCTGCTGTTCTAAGCCTATCTACAAATACTTCAAAGATATTTCTCTGTGCCGGCTCTGTACGCCCCATGATGCTGCTTTCTGTTTCCTCAACGTAAGTATGAAGTGCTAAAGATAAATTACTCTGTCCATCTAAGTCAATCACCAGCACTTTCTCTCCCAGATAAGCCAGCAGCTCCGCCAAAACCAAAATAGATGTTGTCTTTCCAACGCCGCCTTTATTATTAACAGAACACATTACTTTACACATTTTCTTTTCCTCTCTTCTTTCCTGAGCTTCAACATAAACTATCTTCTAATTTTCATAGGTAAAAATTTTACCGTTACTACTGCATCGTTCTTCCACGATCTCACAAGCTAATGTCCCCTCTGTCACGCTCTGTGCATACCAGCTGCAAGTATTGCAGTCTTTGAATTTTTCCGTATGTTCAGCTATCTCCCAACACTCATAGAAGTCCTGTTCCATCTCCTGTGTTACTTCTACAACTAAACGGATCCTGGGATTCAGCTGAATTTGTAATTCTTTTATAAGCTGTCTCCTTCAAATACCAGTTTTTTTATCCTATTTAACTCTCTAGTTCCATTAAGCTACTTTTCTTTAACCAAATTATCTTCTTACTGCATTCAACGCTCCGAGCTGCTTTTCAGCCTGCTCTATTTGTTTTTCCAATTCCTGCAAACGCTTTTCATAAGTTACTTCTAAATGCCTTAATACCGCTTCACGCTTCATACAAAACAATATAAGATTCTCAAATTTTTCTGTTCTATTTTTGCCTTCTGTCCTTTCAATGAACTGAACAATTTCCGGCTTAATTCTCATACTAACTCTCATGCTGGGCCTTCTTTCCTTCTTTTTTGGCCTTCCGGGATGTTTACAATTTTTGTCATACAAATTTTTAAATCTTGCTTCTTCTTTCTCAATTCCTTCCATTTTTTCTTCAGCCCCCTTGCACTACTGTTAATTATTCAATATAATACAAGTGGCGGAAAGGAAATAGGAAAACGCTCTGACTCCCCCAGAGTTTAGAAGTATATCCCTATCGACATTTTTAGGTCAGACATCTGATCTCCCTTTTCGCCTACCCCAGAATATTAAAAAGGTTCCTGCTTCACGCGGAACCTTTTTCTTATCTTCTCTTTATTTAATCCCATTACTAGACTGTCAATATCCCACTGTACGGGGTAATAGCCCATGGAATCAGCAACAGCAACTACCTCGTTGTCGTAATCCCCGTAGGGCGGCCGAAACAGTGTCATATCTGTCCCTGTAAGTTCCTTCACCCGGTCATGCACCTTCTGAATTTCACTCTGAATCTCTGTCTCGCTTAACTGGCTCATGTTTTTGTGGTTTTCACTGTGGTTTCCAAGGTCATGGCCCTGGCTGGCTATGTACTTTACATCCTCCGGAAATTTTTCTACCCATCCCCCTGTCATAAAGAACGTAACCTTCACATTGTGCTTTGCCAGAATGTCCATTATCTGTCTGGTATCCTCGTTTCCCCATGGAAGCGGTTACCTGCGGCAGTCCTGTAACCGCAAAAAGCCCCGCCAGAAAGCGGTTTGTCCGCTCCCTGACGGGGCTTTATCTTTCGTATGGCTATTCTGTTTTTACTTTCTGTCTGTCTGCGTTTCAGCCTCCCCCTTCTCATTTGGAAGGAGCACATTCAGCAGAATGGCAACCAGAGCCGCCGGCACAATTCCAGAGCCTCCAAAAATAAGCTGCACTCCCTGGGGAAGATGGGAGAGCACCCCGCTGTTGGCTCCGATGCCATATCCGAGTCCAAGAGCCACAGATACAATCGTAATGCTCCTTGGCGTTAAAGGCTTCTTTGTGATAAGCTGAATTCCGCTCATGACAATGGATGAGAACATCATGACGGCTGCCCCGCCCAGCACGCTCTGAGGCATAATGGAAATCAGGGCCGCAAGCTTTGGGAGAAGCCCGCACAGAATCAGGAAAACAGCTCCTGTGGCAAGGGCAAAGCGATTTACGATCTTTGTCATGGTCACAAGCCCCACATTCTGGCTGAAGGAGGTGTTGGGAAGAACGCCGAAGAGAGCTGCAAAAGCGGAGCCAAGGCCATCGCAGATAATTCCGCCGGACAGCTCTGTGTCTGTGGCCTCGCGGCCCATTCCTCCCTCTGTCACGCCGGAGATGTCTCCCACTGTCTCAACTGCCGTCACGATAAACATAATCATCACCGGAATTACGGCACGCCAGTCAAACACAGGCTTAACAGGCATGAGCCTGGGGATGGACACCCAGCCGGCCTCAGCTACCTTGTCCCAGTTGAGAACCCAGGCCTTCGTGTACTCCACGCCCTCAGCCGTGACACCGACAGTTGGAAGCATAAGTCCCATAATCGCTGATGCAACATAGCCCACGATGATTCCGATCAGAATGGAAGAGGAGCTTGTCATGCCCTTTGTCCCATGCTTTAAAACAATAATCACAACTAAAACCAGGGTTCCGAGAAAGAGGTTTTCAAGGCTTCCAAAATCCGGCGCCTTATCCCCTCCTCCAAAAGAATTGACGCCTACAGCTATCAGGGACAGTCCGATGGAGAGCACGACGGTTCCCGTCACCAGTGCCGGGAAAAACCGGCGAAGAGGCTTCAGGAAAAAACCCAGGATTCCCTCGAAAATTCCGCCCAGAATCGAGGCCATCATGATCGCCCCATAGGAGAGAATTCCTCCTCCCATCACACCCACGACGCTGTTAAATACGCCGATAAAGCCGGAGCTGGTTCCCATGATAATTGGAACTTTTCCGCCCACCGGGCCGATGGCATAGAGCTGAACCAGTGTCACGATTCCCGCTACCAGCATGGCATTCTGAAGCAGATCCACCTGAAGGCTGGCAAATTCCTGCGTATTGGCCAGGCCGCAGGCACCTGTGATAATCAGAAGAGGGGTAAGGTTTCCGACAAACATTGCCAGTACGTGCTGAAGTCCGAGAGGAATTGCTTTTCTGAGGGGAAGCTTCCCATAAAAGTCATACTCAGCTCCCTTTGTTTCCTTTTCACTCATTCTCATTTTCTCCTTTGAATTTTTACGTTTTCTTAACAAAGCCTTAACAGTATACCGTATTTCTCTTTCCATGTACACAAAGGAGCTTTATTTTATTCATTAATTTTAATAATGGGATTTTCTATGAACTGCTTATAAATTGCCCTGCACAGCCGCATCCTTGCCCCTCCCCATGCCGCGTCAAAGGAAAGAGCCACCTGAGGCTTCTCTGTCTCCACGCAGTAAATAGGAAGCTTTCTGTCCTTTACCTGATAGTCCCTGCCCTGCCCTCCTGCGGAAAAAATCTGCCCGGACGAGGCCGGAGAAAGGGCTGCCTTTTCATAGAGCCGTGTGATGCATCCGATGGAGAGAAGAACAAGAAATACCCAGAACAGCGCATTTTCCGGAAGGCACGGCAGGCTGAGCCGCCTGTTTCTCTGTCGGCCCTTCTGCTCTGAATCCCCGGCCGTTTTCTGCCGCAGCGGCTTCCCTGTTTCCCCGGAAAGCGGCATCAGACGGCCTGCCCCGCCGGCGGCTTTCTTTCTGCTGCTGCGTCTGCTTTTCCTCTCACTGTCCCTGAAAAATAAAAACCTCATTGTTTTTCCTCGGCAAAAAGCTGTTATTACCATGTTACGCAGCTCTTATTTCCCCTAGAACGTTTCAGATATGGAATCCGGCCTGAGGCACGCCTGAAATTTTTGACCTTTAATCCTGATAACGGGACTTCAGTAGGGCGATCTCTCTGGCATAGCCGTCCAGATCGTTTGGTGTTTCCAGATAAAAGGGCAGGCGCTTAAGCGCCGGATGGTTGATCACCCGCACAAGGGCCTCCAGCCCTATCTGTCCCTCCCCGATTCTGGCATGGCGGTCCTTGTGGGCACCCAGGGGATTCTGGCTGTCATTCAGATGGATGGCTTTAAGCCTGGAAAGGCCGATCACCCGGTCAAATTCTGTCAGCACCTCATCCAGATGGTTTACAATGTCATATCCCCCATCCCAGACATGGCAGGTGTCCAGGCAGACGCCCATCTTTTCACTGAGCGCTACCCGATCAAGGATCTCCCGAAGCTCCTCAAAGCTCCTTCCCACCTCGCTCCCCTTGCCGGCCATAGTTTCCAGAAGTACGGTGGTGGTCTGCTCCGGCTTCAGAATCGCGTTGAGCATGCCGGCAATGTATTCAATCCCTGTCTCCACTCCCTGCTTCACATGGCTGCCTGGATGGAAGTTGTAGAGGTTTCCCGGTGTAAACTCCATCCTTCTCAGGTCATCCTCCATGGTGTTTCTGGCAAACACCCGGATGCTCTCATCTGCCGAGCAGCCGTTGAGGGTATAGGGGGCGTGGGCCAGCAGGGGAACAATGTCCTCCTGGCGTGAAAATTCCAGAAATGCCCTCACGTCCTCCGGGTCGATTTCTTTTGCATTTCCTCCCCGGGGATTCCTTGTAAAAAACTGGAAGGTTCCGGCATCAATCTTTTTTGCCTCCCTTCCCATCGCCAGATACCCTTTGGCCGATGAGAGATGGCACCCGATTCTAAGCATGGTCTCTTCCTCCTTTTCTCCTGTCATTTTTTCTGTGATTTTCTCTGCCGTTTTCTCTGTCCTGCAGTTCCTGCTTTCCTGCTCTCCCTCTGCCTCCTGTCCGCCCTGCTCCCCGGATCGGCGTTACAGCCGACACCGCTATGGCAATGAGAATCACTGCCGCAGCGATCTGAAGAAAAATACTGAGCCCTGTCCAGTGCTCAATAATAAAATTTTCAGGGTGAGAGCCAAACAGCTGCTCCAGTGTCCCCGCCACGTCGCTGTTTCCTGCCTGTTTATTGATCATCGCGTAAAAAGTAACAGCCGGATTCATAAGAAGCAGATAAAGGCTTCCCCCTGATGTGGCCTGTCTTGTCACACTGTCAACGGCAGTCATATAGCTGCTGATCTCATTCTGGGACATCCGGTAGGTAAACACATTGACGGCATAGGTACCAGCTACCAGAAACACAATGGTGACGTAGGAGCATACATTTGCCATGGTGGAGCGCTTAAACAGAGAGGAAAAAAACACTCCGATGCCCCCTGACAGCAGCGCTACCGTGACAAAGCACAGGAGCAAAAGGGCCATGTCTGTCACAGTAATTCCTCCGTACACAAATACCAGAGCAAGGGCAGGAAAGCTGGACAGCACCAGAAGCAGCATGGAAGTAAAGGCCGCGGCCAGCTTGCCCAGCACAATTTCCCCGGGCTTCATAGTTGTGGTCAGCATCAAATCAAGGGTCTGCCTCTCCCTCTCTCCGCTGATACTGTTGGAGGTCATGGCCGGCATAATGAACATGAGCATGGCAAACTCGATGGAAGCCACAAACACATACAGTTCAAGAAATCTCGAATACTGGATCTCCGCCGTCATCTTCACCTGATCCACCACGGAATACATATTAAAAAGCGCAACTGCGCTGAGGATTCCATTAAAAATAAGCAGAACCATGGCCATACGGATGCTTCTGCTGCTCACCTTCAGCTCTCTTTTATAAACCGGGTTCATTTTCATGTATCAGCACCGCCTTTTCACCTGCATGGTCTGTAATCTGCATAAAGATGGTTTCCAGGCTCCCCTTCTCCCGCATGAAGCCGCTCACCATTACGTCCGCGTCCACAAGCTGCTGGAGAAGCAGGGCCTCATCCTGCCTGTCCCCGTTAAACCCCACCTTGATCTCCTCTCCCTTTAAAGAAATGGTCTGAACACAAGGATGGCTCCGCAGAATCGCCATAGCCGTTTCCCGTCCTCTGTATATGGAAATCAGCAGCGGATTGGAGGAATTGACCTTTTCCAGGATCTGATCCATGCTTCCGGTAAGCACCATTCTCCCCTGTTCAATAATCCCAATGCTTGTGCACATCTCAGACAGCTCAGAGAGAATATGGGAGCTGACGAGAAGCGTTTTTCCCTGTTCCCGCAGCTCCTTTAAAATTCCGGTGAACTCCAGCCTTGTCCTGGGATCGAGGCCGGAGGCCGGCTCATCTAACACCACAAGCTCCGGATCATGGATCAGAGCTCTTGCCAAGCAGAGCCTCTGTTTCATTCCCCTGGAAAGGCCGTCCACAAAGAAATCTGCCTTGTCCTCCAGCTTCATCTGCTCCAGCAGTGTTTCACACCGTCTTCTGGCACCCATTCCCTCCAGCCCGTAGCAGGAAGCAAAAAATTCCATATATTCGGATACCTTCAGGTTATCATAGACACCGAAGGAGTCCGGCACATAACCCATTTTTTCCTTCAGGCATCTCTGTTCCCGTATCCCGTCCATTCCGTCTATGACAATGCTGCCGCTGTCCGGCGCCAGCAGTCCGGTGATAATTTTAATTGTAGTGGTCTTTCCGGCTCCGTTGGGCCCTACAAAGCCGAACAGCTCCCCCTTCCCTATCGTCATGTTCAGGCCGTCCAGGGCCTGAAAGTTTCCGTATTTCTTGCGCAGATCTCTGATTTCCAGCATTAACTTTCCCTCCCTGTGACATAGAGTACCGGGAGTATCATGTTCCAGGCCGTATCGCTCTTTGCCTCTCCCGAATATCTGACTGTGATGGAATTAGACGGTGACAGGTAGGGCCTCAGCTCCTCTTTCGTGTACACGGTCTTTGTCAGATCCATCCTGTCATTTCTTCCCGTTTCGTAGTTGTAAAAGTACATTGAGCCGTCAAACTTTTCCAGATACTGATACCTTGGATTATCCACAAACTCCGGTGAAATCCAGTCCATCGTCAGACTGTCGATTTCCAGATTGCTTCCCAGGAAATACTCAAGCACCAGAGGCTCTGAGGGTTCTCCCACATACACTGTATTTCCCCTCTGGTCATAGCTGCCGGAGCGAATCTTCGGGTACTGCTCCAGAGCACAGCGGTAGGTCCTTCCATCCGCTTTCTGGTTTACGGGAATCCTGGCTGTGGTTAATGTGAGTCCCTCTGTCTCAAAAGTGTCTGACGCCAGGAAATCAGGCTTCTCCTCTTCCGAATGGAACGCGATCAGCCTGGCATCTGAAAAGTATTCGTTCATATCAGAATCCAGATAAAACGTAAGGAGCTTAGACTTATCCTGTGACTCCAGATATTTTTCATCCGATATATCCGCCCGGCTGTACTGGTCTGCTCCTGTGACCATCTCTGCGAGGGCATAATTGTAAGAGACAGGAAATGTCAGTACCTCCAGTCCGTCCAGCTCTTTCTTCTCACCCGGTTCCATATCGCCCAGAAAAACCGCCTTCCCATAGAGAAGCAGCATGGCGTTTTCTATCCTCATGTCAGAATGATTCACAATGGTGCCGGAAATCTTTCCGTCGTAAAAGGTGACTGAGCTGGAAGGCGCCCTGTTTTCCAGCCCCTCCTTCTTTTTCAGGACAAATAATCCGGGCTCAAAAGCCACAGAATCCCTCACCCGGATCTCTGTCTTAGCCTCATCCAGGGAAACAGCAGTCTGATATCTCTCCCTTCCTGTGAATACAGCCGACTTATTTGACTCATAAAAATAGTTTTTGGTGACAGGGCGCACCGTATATTCCGGATTCAGCTCTACTGTATACGGCGTATTGTAGGGGCTCCGCACATTAATATAGGTTTCCCGCTCCACCTCATCATCGCCATAGCTCTCCACCGTCGCATAGGTAAAAAACGGAGCTGTAAACCTTGTTTTTGCCCCCATGGCGTAAATCACCCCTGTAAATATCACTGCCAGCACAGCCACGCTCACCATGTAGTAATTCTGGCAGGACTTCCGTTTCAGATAGAGATAGAGGACCGGGCCAATCAGGACAATATACACCAGAATTACCGCCGTATAGAGGCCTACCTTCGGCAGGCGCGCCACATTTCCCGTATTAATCAGTGACTGAATGGAGTAATACAGGTTGGACAGGCTGTAATACTGGTCCTGAGCCAGATACTGAATTGTTTCCTTTCCCATGATCTGCTGAAACAGCCCCTCCAGGACAACAGGATTCTGCGCGCACACTTCTGCAATATCCGCCAGCCCAAAGGCGGTGAACACAATCTGCCCGTTTCCCTGATTCTTTTTTGTCACAACAGAGGTACTGCCGCTTGAGAGGACCACACGTCCTTCCTTTACCCCAAAATCCACACAGTCAGCAGACACCATGACAGCCCGGCTGTCCTCCTCGGGACCGCTCAGTTCTATTTCCCTGCTGCTGATATTTCCAGCATCCGCTTCCAGAAACCTGCTTCCCAGTCTTCCCAGATTCTTCTCAAGCTGAGCTCCTGTTCCGAAAAGAAGGGTTCCCCCTTCCTCCACCCAGGAAAAGACAGCCTCCTCCTGCTCCTGTGTCAGAGTATTCCAGTCAAAATCATCTACCACAACCAGGTCAAACTGATCAAGTCCCAGCTCATTTTCCGGGATCTTTTCCGCTGTCAGCGGAACAAGCCTTGTCCTCAGCGTCCCGTAATTGAATCCGGCATCGTCCAGATAATCCAGACTGTCCGGATCGTCGCTGAGGGCTCCCACAAACATCACAGCCGATTCGGAGGAAATATCCAGCTTCAGTCTCTTTCTGACAACCTCATTTTCCTCCCAGTCCAGAAGGGAGAGAAAAATCTGATCATTCTCCACACCCAGAGGAACGTAATACTCTTCTGTCTTTTTTTCTCCCGGCTTTAACTCCACCGGATACTCATACTGGTATACCTCCATGTTGGATTCCAGGGTAAGAATTCTGAGAGTGCCTGTGAATGCGCTCCCTTTTTCGTTGGAATAGGATACCTCTATGGGAAGATACCTTCCTTCCCTGGCCTCGCCTCCAAAGCCATAGTCCGCCTCTACGGTTACCTGGCTGCCCCCCTCTGTGAAAGCCCCTGAGGCGTAAGCTGTCAGGCCGGCTTTTGGAGCGGACAGGCCCAGAATGAGACAGAGCAGGAAAAGGGCAAAAAATGTTCCCTTTTCTCGTTTTTTTCTGCTGCCTTTCCCTTCCGCTGTCGCTTTGCCCATCTTTTTTTGCGCCTCCCGATTTTCCATCAATTCCTGATGTATTATTTTCTCACACTTCCCCGCCCGGAAAGTTTCCCTGCTGTCTGCCCGGCCTTCTACTGGGCTACCTCGAAGTTTTCTTTATTGACGTCAAAATGCACTTTGAGCTTGACGGTAAATACCGTCCCGTCCAGATCGCTCTTCACCTGGATTGTCCCTCCGTGCATGTCCACCACGCTCTTGGCAATGGCGAGTCCAAGCCCTGTGCCCCCGGTATGGGTGGAGCGAGACTGCTCCACACGGTAAAATTTGTTGAATATCAAAGGCAGCTCATCAGCCGGAATCACGTATCCGTAGTTCGTTACAGAGACAGACACGACCTCATCGCCTGCGTGAATCTGCACCAGTACCCGCTTTCCGTCTGCCCCGTATTTGATGGCATTGTTGATCAGATTGTCAAACAGCCGGGCCAGAAGGTTTCCATCTGCGTCAATCACCTTGGCAGGCACATTGCTGTGCAGCTCATAGGACAGGTTTCTGTCTACAAAGTTGGGATAGAACTCCTCCAGCAACTGTCCCAGCAGCTTGACAATATCCACTTTTCCCACATGCATCGAGAGCTTGCCGTAATTCATCTTGGTAAATCCAAACAGATCCTCGATGAGCTTTTCCAGCCTTTTGGCTTTCGCATAGGCGATATCGATGTACTTCTTCTGGATCTCAGGCGGAAGCTCGGTTTTTCCCGATAAAAGCTCCAGATATCCGATAATGGAGGTGAGGGGCGTCCTGAGATCGTGGGCCACATTGGTGATCAGCTCATTTTTCGTCCGCTCAGCCTCCCTCTCCTTTTCCATCAGCCGCCGGATGTCTTCCACCATACGGTTCAGGTTGACAGCCATGGCCGTAAATTCATCATCTCCCTTTACCTCGATATTCGTGTTCAGATCTCCCTCGGAAATATCACGGATTGCAGTGGAAATCCTGGACAGATACTTCAGATGCTTTTCCTGCAGCCTCAGAAAAATCAGAGAAAAGATCCCGATCCCTGCCAGCACATAGAGCAGAGCCATGATCGGTCCCAGATTCATAAGTTCCAGAAGGAACGAATCTGATTCCATCCGTCTGAGATATTCCGCCACCATGCTCACATTTGCAATCAGAAAAATCTCTATCAGGCAGGTGAGAAGTGTGGCATAAACTATATTTGTCACTGTGCGCGCCCGAAAGCGCCTGCTCATATCACTATTTTTCAATTTTGTATCCTACCCCCCAGACGGTAGTGATGATTTTGTTCTGCCGCGTGTCCTCCTTCATCTTGCCCCGGAGGCGGCGGATATGTACCATGACCGTATTATTGGCCTCATAGACCTTTTCATTCCAGACCTTTTCAAAAATCTCATCTGTGCTGAACACACGGCCCGGATTGGAGGCTAACAGATAGAGAATGTCAAATTCGATCGGGGTGAGCTTAATCTCCTCGTCATACACGGTGACCTTGTGATTGTCCTTGTTGATGACAAGGCCCCTGATGGAAATCTCATTTTTCGCGCCCTGCAGCGCGCTGCTCTGCGGATTCAGCTGCGTGTAGCGGCGCAGCTGGGATTTCACCCTGGCCGTCAGCTCCAGAGGGTTGAAGGGCTTTACCACATAGTCGTCGGCCCCTGTCCCCAGTCCCAGAATTTTGTCCAGATCGGTGGAGCGCGCGCTCAGCATGATGATGGGGATATTGTTTGTTTCCCGGATCTTCCTGCACATTTCCAGGCCGTCCATTCCCGGCATCATAATATCCAGAAGCACCAGGTGGATGTTCTCCCTGTCGAGAATGTCAAGACCCTCCTTTGCATTCTCCGCCTTAAAAACCCTGTATCCGTCGCTGACCAGATAGATCTCTACCAAATCTGCGATCTCCTTCTCGTCATCCACTACCAGTATATTAATTTCTGCCATGAAAAAACCTCCCTTGTCTGTATGCTGAGCCTTCCGCGTCTTTCTGCTCTCCCGCTTCCTCCGATCGCAGCCGACTTTAACAACAGTTTACCATAAGAGCGGAAAAATTGCTTTACTTTTCTCTTACATTTGAGCAAAGATGGCAGACCCGCATCAGCTCCCCTCCATCACGAGTGAGAAGCTTGCCTGCTTTTCGCGTCTGGCACGGCTTGGAGGCAGGCATTTCCAGCGGGAAATCCGGCCTTACCTCTTCTTTCAGATGGAAAAAGAAGGAAAAGAAGGAAAGCCCGCCGTCAGACAGGCCCTGACTCTGGGCTGTGTCTGACGGCGGGCTTTCTCTCTCTTTTTACTGCTCTCTGGGAATGAATACGCGCCTGTTGGCAGGATCCGCGGACTCCTCCACGGCCTTTGCAGCCTGAATGGCTTCCTCACAGAACTGTTCCTGCGCATTGACCTTCTGGCGTCCCCTCAGAGATTTTCTGACATAGGTTCCATCGGCCTGCAGAAGATAGGCCTTCACATTGTCTGCAAGCTGTACGTCCAGGATATGGATCAGACGTTCCTTTAGCCTCTCATCCTCCACCGGGAACAGGATCTCCACACGGCGGTCCAGATTCCTGGGCATCCAGTCTGCGCTTCCCATATAGACCTCCTGGTTTCCGCCGTTCTCAAACAGGAAGATACGGCTGTGCTCCAGGAAATTGCCCACAATGGAGTGCACTTCGATATTCTCGCTGAGTCCCGGCACTCCCGCCTTCAGGCAGCAGATTCCCCTGACAATCAGCTGGATCTTTACGCCTGCACAGGAGGCTTCGTAAAGATTTGCGATAATCTCCTTATCGCAGAGGGAATTCATCTTGGCTGCTATCCTGGCATGTCTTCCCTCCCTGGCAGACTTGATCTCTCTCTGAATCAGGCGCAGGAACTTGCCCCGCAGCCAGAGAGGAGCCAGTGAAAGCTTGTTCCAGCCAAGAGGCTCCGAGTAGCCGGACAGCATATTGAACACGGCTGTGGCGTCCTCGCCGATCTGGCGGCTGCAGGTGAAGAGGCCGCAGTCTGTGTAGAGCTTGGCTGTGGAATCATTGTAGTTTCCCGTTCCCAGATGAACATAGCGGCGGATTCCGTCCTCTTCCTTTCTGACAACCAGCGTGATCTTGCTGTGGGTCTTGAGTCCCAGAAGGCCGTAGATAACATGGCAGCCGGCCTTCTCAAGCATTTTGGCCCAGTTAATATTATTCTCCTCGTCAAAGCGGGCCTTCAGCTCCACTAACACCGACACCTGCTTTCCATTGTCCGCAGCCTCGGCCAGGGCCGCAATGATCGGAGAATTTCCGCTGACCCGGTAGAGTGTCTGCTTGATGGCCAGAACCTCCGGATCTCTGGCCGCCTTCTTTATGAAGTTTACCACAGGCTCAAAGGTTTCAAAGGGATGGGTTAACAGGATGTCGCCCTTCCTGATGTTTGTGAAAATATCGTCGTCGTTCATCAGAGCCGGAACCGGCTGAGGCGTATAGCCGGGAGCCTTGAAGCGGTCGAATCCCGGAAGGCCGTATACCTTCATCAGCACAGTCAGATCCAGGGGCCCGCTGATCTCGTAGATCTCGTCGTTTGTCACCTTCAGCTCTTTTTTCAGAATCTTTAACAGCCTCTTGTCCGCCTTCTCCTCAATGTCCAGGCGGATGGCCTCTCCCCACTGGCGCTTCTTGAGCTGGCGCTCAATCTCCTTTAACAGATCCTCCGCCTCGTCCTCGTCAATGCTCAGATCCGCATTTCTCATAACGCGGAAGGGGTGGGAACAGATAATGTCATAGTTCAAAAACAGCTTCTCGATGTTCCTCTCAATCACTTCCTCCAGGAAGATAATCGATGCCTGGCCCGGTGCATTTTTCCCTGTCTGTTCCTTTCCTGCACTCTCCCTTTTCTCCTCCTCATCATCCTTCTCTGCCGTCTCGGGCGGGATAACCACCACGCGGGGAAGGCCGCTGGGAACACGCACCATGGCAAAGTCGATCTCCGAATCCCCCTTTTTCTTCTTCACCAGGGCGGCGATATTCAAGGACTTGTTTCTGATAAGGGGAAACGGCCTTGAGGAGTCCACGGCCATGGGAGTCAGCACCGGGTAAACCATCTCCTCAAAATACCGGTCCACAAAAGCCGCCTCCTGTTTTGTCAGGTTCTCATGGGAAGTGATCACCTTCAGGCCGTTCTGGCGCAGCGCAGGGAGGAGGGAGCGGTTATAAATCCGGTACTGCTCCTCCACCAGCTCATGAGTTTTGATTCCGATGGCCGCAAGCTGCTCTGATGCAGTCATGCCGGCAATATCCGGTTTCGTATAGTTGGCGTGGATCATATCCTTTAACGACGCCACTCGCACCATGAAAAACTCATCCAGGTTGGAGGCTGTAATACTTAAAAATTTCAGCCTGTCAAACAGAGGCGTAGACTTGTCCCTTGCCTCTCCCAGCACTCTGTAGTTAAAGTCCAGCCAGCTCAGTTCACGGTTTACATAATTTTTAGGATCCCAGAATTTCTCGTCATTTGCGGCCATTGTTATACCCTCCTTTTATGTTTCAGCACTGGCTGAATTCCAAAAATTTCCTCAAAAAATTCTGCCGTGTTATCGAAAGACGCCCGCTCCAGAATAATGGTTTCCTGGCAGGTGGCAGTGATCACCAGCTTTCCGTCCTTCACAGCCAGAGACGCTCCGGCCAGCTTCTGCCTCTGGCTCTTGTCCAGGGCATTTGCCAGGCGCAGGATCGCAGTCAGCTTGGCAATCAGGATGGTTACAGCCCGCTTTGTCAGGCCCCTTCCCTCATACTGAGACAGATCCGATTCCAGATTTACCCCGTTGTAGGCAAATTCCTGGTTGCAGTAGCGGACTACATTGGCCACAATCTCCCTCTCCAGATGGGAGATTCCGATGATCTCTGTGGCCATGATAATCTGGTAGGAGCTCTGGGTCTCCCTGCTGGAGCTGATAAACTTTCCGCAGTCATGGAGAATCGCCGCTATCCTCAGGAGAAGCCTCTCCCTCTCTCCCAGGCCGTGGTATTTTTTCGTCACATCGAAAAGCTCTGAGGCCATGCGGTCCACTTCCTGAATATGGGCTCCATGGCATTTATAGCGCTTTGCCATATTTCTGGCAGCCGACAGAATATCCCCGTTAAAGTCATGGCGCAGCTTCACCAGCTTTTTCTCCTGGGCATACTCAGCCGCTATCCCATCGCAGAGGCTGACGCCGGGAATCCATACGGTTTCAGCCCCTGTCATCTCCAGTACTCTTCCATAGATGATAGCGCTGGGCACAAGGATCGATGCGTACTCCCGGTCCACTCCGTAATAATCCTCAATCTCCTCCGGCCTCATGGACAGCAGCCGATTGTAGAAGCTCCTGAACTGCTCAGCCGAAACACGGTCTGACTCCATATGGCGGATACCGCTCTTTGCCATAAACAGGATGCTCTCGCCTGTGGCAATCAGGCATTTGATCTCCCGCTCCTTTAAGTAAATGCGCTTAAAGGGATAGAGCTCATTGTCCACAAGCTCCTCCATCACCGGAACCACCTCGCCTGCACTTAGATTCCAGCGGGAAATCATCTCCCTCATGCGCAGTCCCCCCAGAAAAATATTCTGGGTGGATACCAGCATATCCTTGTCAAACAGGGAGATCTGCGTGCTTCCGAAGCCGACATCGATGATTGCCGTACCTTTCTGAACGGTTTTCTGGAAAGCCGCATCCTTGGACGCAACCGCCTTATAGCTCATAAGCCTCAGTTCGGAATTGTTGATGGATTTGACAATCAGGCCTGTACGGACCTGGATCTGATCCAGCACAATCTGGCTGTTTTTCGCCTCCCTCATGGCGCTGGTGGCGTAGGCCCGGTACTCTGTGATCCGGTAGCTCTTCATGATCTCTGTAAAATTTTTCAGAACCTGGCACATCTCCTTAACCAGGCCGTAGCCGATTTTTCCATCATTGTAAGTATCTTTTCCCAAAGCAAGGACGTGGCGCAGGTGATCTACCTCCCGGATGCCGAAGCTCTGGGAGATCTCATAGATTCCCATCTCAAGCTCAAAGGAACCCACGTCGATTGCCGCAAACATTTTAATTGCCATAGCTTCCCTCCTTATTGCTCATTCCTGTTCCCAGAAGGTGCGTGATGAACTGTGCCGCCGTCCTGCCCGACAGGCCGCCGTGGCTTAACTCCCACTGGTTTGCGAGGAGCAGGAGCTCCTCTATCGGAATCTCTACATGGTATTTTTCAGCCAGAACGCTGACGATGTTCTGAAATTCTTTCTTGTCCGGTGCTCCGTAGTAGATGGTAACACCAAACCGGGCCACCAGGGAGAGCTTTTCCTGAACGGTGTCGTTTTTATGGAGATCGTCGTCAAGCTCTCTCTTGTCGCTGAATTTCTCGCGAATCAGATGGCGGCGGTTTGAGGTGGCATAGATCAGCACATTGTCCGGCTTTCTGCCAAGTCCGCCCTCGATCATGGCCTTCAGATATTTATATTCGATCTCGTACTCCTCAAAGGAGAGATCGTCCATGTATACAATAAATTTATAGTTTCTGTCCTTGATCTGTTCCAGAATGTCGGACAGACATTGAAACTGGTGCTTGTAGACCTCGATCATGCGCAGGCCTCTGTCATAGTACTCATTGAGAATCGCCTTAATGCTCGAGGATTTTCCGGTGCCGCTGTCTCCAAAGAGAAGCACGTTGTTTGCCTCTCTCCCCTCGATGAAGGCCTCCGTATTTTCCACCAGCTTTTTCTTCTGCCGCTCATAGCCCACCAGATCTCTGAGGTACACATGCTCCACGCTGGTGATGGGCTCTATTGTCACATCGCCTTCCTCCCCGGTGACGCGGAATGCCTTGTTGAGTCCGAATTTTCCCACACCGAATTCCCGGTAAAATTCAGCGGTCCTGCTTCGAAATTCCTCATCGCTTCCGGCCTTTCCCAGAGCCTTGGAGAGTTCCACAATCCGGCTGCGGATACGGCTGTTGAAACAGCGGCCTTTTTGGGAGCGGCCGCGGTAGCTGCCAATCACTGCCCACAAGCCAAAATCCTCTCCCTCTTCGCTTCTCTGGTCAAGGAGCCTCAGATCATAGGAAAACAGCCGTCTGAATACAGCAAAATCGTAAAGTGCCAGTTCACTCAGGCTTCCTTTTGCCTCCCCCCGGATTTCACATGCCACACTGTAGGCATTTTCGTCAATGGCCAGGCAGAGAGCCAGAAAACAGTGCCACAGGTTTCCCTCAAACCCGTACGCATCAGCCAGCTCAATCAGGCTTCCTGCACACCAGGCGGACTCCTCTGTGAATCCTTCTCCTCTCTCTTCCTCCAGAAGGCTGCCCATCCGCTGGAACAGCTCTCCGTATTTTAAATTTCTGTATAGTATCAGACTGTTTCTCATCCTGCTCTTCCTCTCCCTTCCCGGGCCTTTACCTGATTTTTTCCGTCCATTTACCGGAATTTTACAAAACGAGGAGCCTCCCTCAGCCTGCATCATCCGGCAAAAATGCCTGCCTTGCTTCGGGCGCTCCTCGTCTCATCACCGGCCGTTTTTGCCGTCTGGTTCTATCTGATTCTATTTTCTCTAAAGCAGCTTCCTCATGGCCCCTCTCAGAGAGGCTAAGGGGACGCTTTCTGCGGTCTGGCTGCCGGCCGCAGAATCAGAATATGTAAACACTCTTAATAATTACCCAGTATCCTCATATGATTGGCCTCCCCGGCCACAGAACGCAGGGCATTAATCATATCAGGATCGTCCAGATTTCCCTCAATATCCACGAAGAACCGGTACTCCCAGTTTCTTCCAGGAATCGGGCGGGATTCAATCATCTGCATATTCAGATGGCTGAACGCAAAGTGATTCAGCATGTTATAGAGAGTGCCGCTCTCGTGGGGCAGCTCAAAGCAGATGCTCACCCGATTGGCCGCCTCCCGGTAAACGGGCTTTCTGGACAGAATCAGAAAGCGGGTGGTATTATTCTGACTGGAATTAATTCCCTCCGCCAGAATTTTAAGTCCATAGATCTTCGCTGCCTCGGCGCTGGCTACAGCAGCCTGGGTGCGGTCATTCTCATCCTTTACCCGCTTTGCCGCCACGGCATTGTTCTCCACGCTCACCTGCTTCCAGTCTCTTCTGGCATTCAGATACTCTGCCGACTGCATCAGGGCCTGGGGGTGGGCAGACACGGTCCGGATGTCGGAAAGCTCTGCGTCCCCGGTGCCTAACAGGCAGTGGCAGACCGGCACAAACACTTCTGCCACAATGTAATTCTCATACTTGAGAAGGAGATCATAATTGTCCGTCACAGCTCCTGCCGAGGAGTTCTCGATGGGAAGGACTGCATAGTCTGCATCGCCCTCATACACGGCCTTTGCTGCATCCTCGAACCGGCGCACATGGAACATGTCTGCTCCCTCCCCGAAATACCGGAGCACCGCTGCATGGCTGTAGGCTCCCTCCAGCCCCTGGTACACGACCCGGACGCCCTTCTTTTCAATGTCCTTCACCTTCTGAAACCCGAAATCCAGGGCCGTCTGTCCATTCTGCATCAGCCGGTACTGGTAGCGGCGGCTCAGCGTCATCATCTGCAGGAACAGTTCTCCCACCGCCTGCTTCATAAATTCTCCATCCGCCATGGCGGTGACAGTCTCTATCTTTTCTTTTTCCCTCTGGGGATCATAGACAGCCTTTCCTGTCTGTATCTTGAACTGGGCCACATCGGCGCAGAGCTTCATCCGCTCCTCAAACAGCCTGACGATCTCGCCGTCAATTTTGTCCAGCTTCTTCCTTATTTCCTGTAAGTCCATGCTGCTCTCTCTCCAACATCTCAAGTATTCGCTCCCGCGTATAGGCTCCCGGGAATTTTCTCTGCTCCGGCGAAAGCTCCTTTACGATAAAGGGCTCCCCAAACTCAATGGTTACATGGGCCGGCCGGATAATCGGGATATGCTTCTCGAAAATATCGGCAGTTCCCGTAATAGCAACCGGGATAACGGGGCATCCCGATTTCTCGGCTATCTTCAGGCTTCCCTCCTTAAAGGGCAAAAGCTCTGTCTCCAACGCATTTCTGTTTCTCGTCCCCTCCGGGAAAATCCAGATGGAAACGCCTCTTTTGATCTTTTCGATTCCCTGAAGGATTGTCTTGAGTCCCTCTTTCACATTTTCCCTGTCCATGAACAGGCAGTTTACCTGCACCATCCACTGGGACAAGAACGGCCATTTTATCATTTCCTTCTTTGCGACAAAGCCGAGAAGGCCTGGCACCGTCGTATAGCCTACCAGGATGTCAAAATAGCTTCTGTGATTGCCCACATAGAGCACAGGACGGTCCGCCGGAATATTCTCAGCTCCCTTTACCGTAACCTTCACGCCGGACACCTTTAAAATCACAGAAAATGCCCGCTTTACGATGTTCAGGCTTTTCCACTCCGCTGTTTCCCAGTCCTTCTCTCCCAGCTTTTTTAAGCGGTAGAGGACGCCTGATGAGAACAGCAGAAAGCAGATCAGAAAGCCTGCAACCAGTATAAATCTAATCATGTTTTCACCTCTCTGTCTGTTCTATTATATAGAAAGGAGGACTCAAATACAAGTCAGAAATGTGTAAAATACTTGTTCAGAATCCTGTTTTACGGAATTTTCAGAAGGTTTTTAAAAAGAAATGAACATCCCTGCCGCAAATGACGTTTTATCAACAAGTCAGAGCAGCATTTCTGCACCGCCACCAGTCCTTTGCTCCCTCTTCCCGTCTCCTTCTGCCGCCCCTACAAAAGAGGCGACAGCAGCCGGCTGCACTGCTCTTTAAAGCGCACAGTCAGGCTCCTGGACTGGTAGATATCCATGGTCACCTCCCGGCACTGCTCCAGGTCTTTCTCAAAAATATCCTCCATCTCCCGGGTGGTCTGGCTGTTGTATATCACCGCATTGACCTCAAAGTTCAGCTCAAAGCTTCTGATGTCCATATTGGCCGTACCGTAGCAGCACACATTCCCGTCCACGCAGACGCCCTTGGCGTGAAGAAATCCGTTCTCATAGGTGTAGCACCTGGCCCCGGCCCGCAGCAGATCTCCCACGTAAGAATAGGTAGCCCAGTAGACGAAGGGGTGATCCGGCTTGCAGGGAATCATCAGTCTTACATCCACTCCGGATCTGGCCGCTATCTGGAGAGCTGACAGCACCGCATCATCCGGCACAAAATAAGGCGTCTGGATATAGATATGCTTCTTTGCCTTATGAAAAAGCTCCAGGTAATTATCCCTGATCTGCCGGTACATGGTATCGGGGCCGCTGGCAATGATCTGGACTCCCACCTCCGGTATGTGAACACAGGAGTATTTTCCGGAATCCTCCCGCATCTGTTCCCGGTCCGTGGGAATATGGGGTTCAAAATATTCTGCATTCTTAAAGAGATTCTCCCCGGCCGCATAGTTCCAGTCCAGCGCAAAGCGGATCTGCAGCCCCAGCACAGCCTCCCCGCAGAATTTCAGGTGCGTATCTCTCCAGTAGCCGAATTTCGGATCCTTAGACACATACTCACGGCCGATATTAAAGCCTCCCACATATCCATACCGCCCGTCTATGACAACAATCTTTCTGTGGTTTCTGTAGTTGACGCGCAGATTCAGCCGCCCGAGCACCGGCGGAAAGAAAATGCCCACCTGTACCCCTGCCCGCCTGAGCCTGTCCCACTGTTTTGCCGGCATAAAGCGGCCGCCCATTCCGTCTGCCAGAATCCGCACCTCCACTCCTTCCTCCGCCTTCCTCTCCAAAATCGGGGCAATGGAGCCGAACACTTCATCATTTTTGATAATATAATACTCGATGTGGATATATCGCCTGGCTGCCTCAAGCTCTCTCCTCAGATCGGCAAATTTTTCCTCACCGTCTGTAAAAATCCGAACCTGGTTGTTGGTGGTAAGCACGCTCCCCGAGGTGTCCAGGTTATAGAGCACAAGGGATTCATAATCTCCCGCCAGCTCTCCCAGCAGAGCCAGATTCCTGCTTTTAATATAGCCTTCCTGGATTCTGGCAGGCAGATTCAGCCGGTCCTCCACCTCCTTGATGCGGAACATCCGGCTTTTTTTGAAGTCCTGGCAGAACAGAAGATAAAAGATAATCCCGAACACAGGGATAAAATTGAGCGCCAGAAGCCAGGCCCAGACGGTCTTCGGATCTCTTCGCTGAAAAAATACGATGCCGACGGACAAAATCAGATTGACAAAAAAAATATGATCAGAAATCCAGACACACACAGCCTGGGCAGTTTCCCAGAAAATCTCTACCATGGCAGGCACGGTTCAGAACACCTCCTCCCAGACGCCAAAAGGGAAATTGGACTATTCTATCAGAATATGCGGCTGTCCATCCCCTCAGGGACGTTTCACAAAGTGTTTCCTGTCAGCGGAACTGGTTTTTCTCCCTGTCATAAGTATATCCGGCCCGGGCCAGTTTTGATACAAGCTCCTCCCTGTCCGCCTCAAAATCCTCGCAGAAGTCATCCAGACTGCTGTAGGAATCGCGAAGCTTTGTATTGACAAAGCTCAGGCACATTATCGGGTCCTTTGGTATGATTCTCATTTCTCTTCCTCCTCAAATTCCACGGTGACGTAATAGCCCCTGGCATTCTCCTCAATTTTCTTTACGACGCCGTGATCTGCCTTCAGCCGGTCATTTAACCGGAACAGGCCGGACATGGCCACAGCCGGCTCTATCATATAGTTGACGTTAAAAGGCGTCACCGACTCACTGACCTCCACTACCTGCCCCTCCTTCACCAGTCCCGGGCGTTCCATTTTAAATACAATTTCCTTTTTCATATCCATTCCTCCAAACAAGGCACGCAAGCAGCCCTTTGCCCTGTGGCTCCGGCCTGCTTCTGCCGCCCAAACCAGTCTGCTACCCCGCCTCAATCTGCTACTCCACCTCAATCTCTGTATAGTCCAGCTTCTTCTCCGCCCGAACTGCACGGCCGGCCATGTGCTCAACGGGCTTTTTCAGAAAGGAGGCCCTCATAATCGCATCATTGCCAAACCTGGTCCGTATGGAATCCACCGCATGATCCAGCTTTTCCAGCTTCTCATAGTCTTCCCCTCCGAAAATATTCATCTGCCTGGCGCATCCCTCGTCCCGGATGCGGCTGGTGGAGATTCCCAGAAGGCGGATTGGAGAGCCGTCCCAGAGCTCCTCGAACAGACGGCAGGCCGCCTCGTGGAGCTCTGCGGTGATATTTGTGGGCGTCTCAAACACACTCTGGTGGGAGACGGTCTTCAGGCTGGTGTCCTTGATGGACACAGAGATTCCCTCCGCCTTCACATGGCTGTCCCTGAGCCTTCGCCCCACTGTCTCCGCCAAGGACAAGAGCACCATCCTGGCCGTTCCTGCATCCGTCACGTCAAAGGGGATTGTCGTGCTGTTTCCGTAATTCTTATTGTCCGGCTCCTCTGCTTCCACCACTCCCGCATCCCTGCCGTTGGCAAAATTCCAGATAACTTCCCCATGCTTTTTCAGGTGACTGCGCAGAAGCTCCGGATCAGTCCTGGCCAGATCCCCGATGGTGTGTATGCCCAGGCGCTTCAGGCTGCGCTCCGTAGCACCTCCCACGAAAAACAGCTCCCTGACAGGAAGAGGCCACATCTTCTCCTCAATCTCTTCCGGAAACAGCGTGTGAACCAGGTTGGGCTTCTTAAAGTCAGAGGCCATTTTAGCCAGCAGCTTATTGGAGGAGACTCCAATATTCACTGTAAAGCCAAGCTCCCTGTAAATCCTCTCCCGTATAGCCTCCGCTGCCTGCCTTGGCGGACCGAAGAGCTGCTCCATGCCTGTCATATTTACAAAGGCTTCGTCAATGCTGTACTGCTCCACCTCGGGCGAATACTCCCTGAGAAGTCTGATAAAGGCTTCCGACGACTTTCTGTACAGCTGATAGTTGGCCGGCACCAGCTTCAGACCGGGACATTTTTTCCTTGCCTCCAGGATAGACTCCCCTGTCCGCACACCGAACTTCTTGGCTGACTGAGACTTTGCGAGAATAATTCCCCTTCGGGACTGCCTGTCGCCCCCGACGGCGCACAGCTCCTCCCGGAGATCTACCGTTCCTCCCAGATGCCTCAGCCGATACACCGCCTCCCAGGACAGGAATGCACTGTTTACGTCTACATGAAAAATAACCGGCCTTACCTGTGGATTACTCAAGTCTCTTCACCTCACGATTCTGCTCAACTGATAGAATGATACAACAATTTTTGCGGGGGCGGTTTCTTGGCTATGGAACCCTCCTGCTGAGCGGTTTACTTGCTGTGCGGCCCTCCTGCCGTACGGTTCCTTCGCTATGCGTCGTTTTCAGTGAAATCTTTACTGCTCTCTTTTCTGAAATTATAGCAGAGGAGAGGTGGATGTTCAATCAGGGCATATAAAAATAAAGAAGGGAAATGCAGCCAGGGGGCTCTGTTTTTTGCAGGCCCCCATAGGGAAAACTCATGACCAGTACGCTCCCCCTGAACAGGACATCACTTTTTCTGATTGTTTTTGCATCTGTCTTGCAGGAATTGGCTGTATGGCTTATACTAGAATGAGCTGCGGCAGAATGTGTATTTTCAGGTAAATTTCCCATATCAGAGGTCTGTTCTCTATTAGATATATACCGTCTGCCAATATGAAACTTCCTTTCTTTCCGCCTTTTCCGTGAGGCAGGGCAGATTCTTTCTGTTTCGGCAGGAAGCAGGAAGTCGGTTTTCTGTCTCTGTCTGCCCCGCCGAGCAAATAAGCCGGGCAGGGATGAGCGCTCGCCTCAGTTTCTGCCTTACCTGCAGCTAAAAAACGGGACAGGCTTTCCTGCCCCCTCGGACACAGATATGAAACGAAACATAAATTTTTAGATCTGGAGATGTACTTATGGTAGCTAATCTAACACTGGCAGCCTTTCTCGGCGGACTTGTCGTCAGCCTGGTATTCGGTTTTCCTCTGGTATGCGCTCTGCTTTTCGGACTGGTTCTTTTTATCGCCTATGCCCGGTATATGAAGATCGGCGTCCGGAACATTGCCATGCTGCTTGCTGTGGGAATAAAAAAATCAAAAAATATCCTCATGATTTTTATTCTGATCGGCTTTCTCACCGCCCTGTGGCGGGCCTGCGGAACCATTCCCTTCATCGTATTTTACGGGATGAAGCTCATTATCCCTCCATTTTTTATGGTATCCGTATTTTTTCTGTGCTGTTTTGTCTCCTTCCTTATGGGAACCTCTTTCGGTACAGCCAGCACAGTAGGCGTGATCTGCATGATCATGGCAAAATTAAACGGAGCTTCCCCCGTGCTGGTAGGCGGCGCTGTTCTCTCAGGAATCTTTTTCGGAGACCGCTGTTCTCCCATGTCATCCAGCGCCAGCCTGGTGGCTTCCCTGACGGAAACAAAGCTGTATGACAATATCCGGCGGATGTTTCTTTCCTGTATTGTGCCGTTTTTTCTTACCTGCGTTCTGTACCAGCTTCTTGGAGGGCGCGCGGAGAGTTCTTCCGGCGTCTCCGGCTTAATGGATGAATTTCACCAGATGTTTGATCTCTCCTGGTACGTCGTCATTCCTGCTGCCGTGATTCTCATTCTCTGTATGCTGAAATGGGATGTTAAGCTGGTAATGGCAATCAGCGCTGTGCTCAGCTTCCTTCTCTGCCTTCTGGTTCAGCACATGGAGGTGAGAGAGGTGATCAGCTGCATGTTTGTAGGCTTCACCCCTGAGGGCGACAGCGAGCTTGTGCCGCTTCTCTCCGGCGGCGGCCTGTTCTCCATGATTAACGTAGGCCTGATTGTTCTGATTTCTTCCTCCTATCTGGGCATCCTGGAGGAAACAGGACTACTCAAAAATATTCAGCGCATACTGGCAGGCATGTCGAAAAAATTCGGCCGTTTTCCCGCCATGTGCGCTGCCGGAATCGCCACTTCCATGTTCAGCTGCAACCAGACACTGGCCTCCATGCTCACCTGTGAACTGTGCAGAGGAGAATATGATAACAAGGAGGAGCTGGCTCTGGATCTGGAGGACTCCGTCATCGTCCTGGCAGCCCTGATTCCCTGGTCCATTGCCGGTTCTGTTCCTCTCGCAACCATCGGAGCCGGAAGCATGAGCTTTCTGTTTGCCTTTTATCTCTATCTGCTTCCCGGGTGGAGGATTCTGACTGAGGCCATCGGAAAGAGGAGATTCAAAAAAAGGGAAAAAACGGGATAGATGGAAAAAGAGAAATGATTAAAAACTGGAAAATAGGGCAGGAAACAGACAGGCAGGGTAAGAAAAAAAAGAAAGTGTAAATCTGTACATCGGGCCCCGGAGCGTCAAGGTGATGCTCCGGGGCCCGATGCCGTTACAGTTTCTTTTCAGACAGGTACTGCAGAAAAGCCTGGCAGCCTTCTGCAATATCGTCATAGGTGACATCAAAGTTGCCGGTATACCACGGGTCAGCGATGTCACGGGGAGAGGCAGAAAAGTCCAGAAGACGGAAGATTTTTCCATCCGGATCGCCTCCGGCAATGCGGCGCATGTTGGAAATATTGCGGGAATCCATGCCCAGAAGATAATCATAGGCAGCGTAATCCTTGCGCGTCATCTGAACAGCGTATTTTCCGGCTGTGGAAATGCCGTATCTGCGCAGCTTCTCACGGGTTCCCGGGTGAACGGGGTTTCCAATCTCCTCCGTGCTGGTGGCAGCGGAAGCGATGAAAAACTCCTGCTCTCTGTGTAATTTTTTTACCATGTCTTTTAGGACAAATTCTGCCATGGGGGAGCGGCAGATGTTGCCGTGGCACACAAAAAGTACTTTTATCATAATCTCTATATCCCTCCATAAGTCTGCAAGCCCTTGATTTTACTGGGTTTTTCGGACTTTCGGTTTTTCTTCAAATTTTCATAAGTCTCTATAAATCTATGTAGGATATCTTAAAAAGAACAGTCAGGGAACAACTACTCGCTTTATCAAACTAGGACAAGTAAAAGGTATGTTGGTGCCTGTACCACCTAGCGCTGAGCAAAGGCGTATTCCATCTTGAATAAAGGCGTGGGTTTTACAGAGTAACAAAAGGTACGGCATATACAATGTTTTTGTGTAGTCACGAAGCACATGAAGCTCAGTTGTTCCGGCACCATATCCATTAGGAAGATCGTGAATCACAGCAGATTTTCTATTCTGAAAACACGGAGTTATTTTTGCAATGACAACATCATTGTTGGCAAAATGTGTAAATCCGGATTTTACATTCTTCCACAACTTTTCCTCAAAGGTGTGGTCGTTGTTAAAGCCATCTTGTAAAAGCGGCATTGGCATAAATCCAACTACGGTGTCATCAGAAACAGCATTTCTTGGATTGACTGCAAGCAGGGAACCCATTCTAATCCACGCCCAGCTATCTGGAATATCGAACGGTATCTCGTCATCGATACAGCGCTCGATTCCGTCCAACTTCTCATAATGAGAATTATCCCTTCTGAAAATGATGGATTCGTGCTTATCACGCTTGATTTTGCCTGCCTTAATCAACTGCTCTTTCTCAGCACGAATGCGTTCTAGGAGAACGGATGCTGGTTCGTCAGCAGGGTCTTGGGGAACAAGTTTGCCTTGAATCGCTTCCTGTAAGATGGATTTTTTGAGTCGTGTCGGAAAGTCAGTGTTATAGGCTTGCAGTGCATTTTCTTTTTTTCCATACAAATCAACCATCGGTATAACTTCCAAAAGTTTAGTAACGATTTGTTCCTGTTCTTTAATAGGCGGGATAGGAATAAATAGCTCTGCTATAGTTGATGGACGCAATTCCGTTTGATTTGTCGAACCTTCTCCTAATTTTTCAAGGAAAGGCTGGTAGTATTTCAAAACATAGAATAAATAATCTTTTTTCAACTGATTACAAGCTCGGATAATCGTCACGTGAGAATCTGGAACGATAATAGAATCATTTATCCGATCACTATCACGAAACATTCCAATTCGCCCCAGTGTACCATTTCCAGTTGAATTTATAATAATATCTTCATCAACCATGTACTCTTCAACAGGATATTTTTCAAATATTCGCATATCTAAAAATTTGGCTAATGAAATATCTATCTCGCCAAGTTTTACATTACACTTCTGAGCAAATACATAGACACTTCCATCAGATGCATACTTTGGTGATTTGCCACGTTTGATTTCCTTAATAACAAGATTTTTTAGTCTTGCCCATTCCCATGAATCTGGGATCTCAAACGGAACCTCGTCCGCAATACATACAGGCTCATTTTTCCCAACTTTCTCATAAGGCAAATTATCGGAACTAACACTCCAAAAAAATTTATCTCTTCCAAAGTGTCAAATTGACACTTTGGAACCAACTTTTGATACTTTGAAAATTATCTTACTTCATATGGGATTCTGAAATAATCCAAATACGCCTTATATCGATCCTGTGCGGTCAGGCAGGTATCTGTCAGATAGCCTTTTTCATTGTCCCACTCCTTCAATCCTCTATAGTAGAACATCTTCAGATTATCCTCAATAATAAATGGAACAATATTATATTTCAAACATTCTTTGAACATAATCAGCCTGCCCACACGACCGTTACCATCCTGAAACGGATGGATTCGCTCAAACCTTACATGGAAATCCAGAATATCCTCAAAGGTCTTTTCTTCTTTTGCATTGTACTCTGTCAGCAATGTTTTCATCTTACCGGCAACTTCTTCTGGTAGAGCAGTATCCATGCCGCCCACCTCATTAGGCAATTTCTTATAATCCCCCACTGCAAACCAGTCTTTTCTGGAATCGCTGGTTCCGCTTTTCAAAGTCAGATGAAGCTCTTTAATAAACTTCTCAGTCAAAGCAGATTTTGCATGGTCGATAATCATATCAATACATCGAAAATGATTTGACGTTTCAATCACATCATCTACATTAAGAACTTCATTCTCTATGCCGATGGTATTGGTCTCGAAAATATATCTGGTCTGATCATGGGTCAGACGACTTCCCTCAATATGGTTTGAGTTATACGTTAAATCAATTTGTGTTTTATGGTAAATACCGCCGGAATATTTACTTGCTTTTTGTTCCTGCAAGATATCCAGCAGTGTAAGTGGACGTTCTTTCTTTTTATTGGAACGCTCTGGTTTTTCGGCGTTCTCCGGAATATTCCAGGTCTTTCCGGTAAGAAAAGCGCCCTGCACACGCCCATGAGCACAGTAATTTCTCACACTGCGTTCCGATATACTCCATTTTTTTGCTATTTCAGCAACTGAAAGGTATCGCATCTGCTTTCCTCCGCTATCAATCGAATCCAATACTATACGAATCTACACTATAGTATATCACATTACCGGCAACAAATCCAATATCTCTTTCGTTTATTAATATGTTTTTGCCGATTTCAGAAGTTTCAATTATCAAAACATATCACGGCTTATTTTGCCAGCGTCCTATTATTCACGTATTTATTCACCAATTTTCGATTATTAAAATTCGCGCACACTTCATTCGTTTTTGTGTTCATATTTTATTAAACGCCCATGCTGGGCAAACAAAATGGCGAAGTGCTTATCGTAACACTTCGCCGAAAGCCTAATCGGTTTGAGCATAATATGCTTGATTAGGTCTGTTTTAATATTTTATGTAATTTAACTGAATTTAAACGCTCAAATGTGCTTTCCAATCTGTCGGCATATTCATTGCAGTAAAACTAAGCACACTACCATTATTCTGAAACAGCTTGTACCCATGAAGCAAACATTTTCTATGATGGATTCACCAAATTCCCTTTTTAGAGATATACTGATAATTAGATGCCAAAATCGAATATGTCCTGTATTGTCAATTATCTATAAATCAATTCGTCCAGTACAATTTCTTCCACACGGTTGTGGATACTATTCATTCTCTGAATCCATTCCCACTGATTATCTTCTTTCATCTTCTCAGTTACAGACTCAGCTTCCTGCATCTGTTTGATAATCACCTGTAACCTACTCTGTGCCTGCTCATTGGCATCTGCAAGATAAGTCCAGAGCTGACAACTTAAAATCAAATCGTTATACAGCATCGGATTATTTTCTTTCAAATATTCACGGTGCATACATCCATATTTTCCAATACGTCGTTCTTCTTCCGGCAGATTCCAGTCCGGAATGTAGTAATCTCCGACCAGTACATAATCAATCCCATTTTCTCTTCTTCTGTCCTTCATAAGTTTAACCTCGATTCATGATTTTTTGTCACATCGAGACTCACTGGTGTAGTAGTGGTGTAGTAGACACCTTCCGAAGTCCGGAAACCCTTGATTTTACTGGCTTTTCCGGGACTTTTCAAGATACTGCCGTGGCAAATGAAAAGTATTCTAATCATCTATCTAAAACTCCTTGAATTTACTGTATTTCCTTGATTTATCGGTACTTTCCCTCGTTTGCTCTTTCCTCCTGTCCGTGGCATATCGTAGCATAAATTAGCACATCTTTTCCCTCAAAAGTAGTAAAAAAAGTAGTAAATTAAGGGCTGTTTCCCCATTTTACTACTCGGCATTTACTACCCTTTTCAGTTCCTCTTTTGCGTCGTCGTAACCTATGTGCGTATAAGTGTTCAAGGTTACTCCGATGTCAGAGTGTCCCATAAGGTACTGTAAGGTTTTCGGGTTCATGCCGCTTTTTGCCATATTGGAGCAAAAGGTATGTCTGCAAATGTGCGGCGTAACTTTCGGCATTTGCACTTTATAAATACTGTTGTACTTCTCGCAGATATGCTGAAAATATTTCTCCCAGTGCAGAGCGGCCATAGGCATATCATTCTTATCCAAATATAAGAAGCCACATTTGAAGCCACATTTGCCGTCAATCATGGGTTCCACCCGCGGCCTCTTCCTGTTGGAGATAATACGCTCAAAGCACTCATACACTTCATCAGACATGGGAATTTCTCTTGTCCCGCAAGTGGTCTTTGTATCTTCTATCACATATTCCATGTTCCTCTTTCGTTGGAGCTGATGATTGACACTGATTTTTCTGTTCTTCATATCAATATCCGCAAGTGTCAGTCCAACAAATTCAGAGATACGCAGCCCGGTCTTAAACAGAATATATATTCCCTCATAGTATCTGCAAAAATGCTTGTCGTTCGCCAAAAATTCAAGGAAAGCCCTTTCCTGCTTTCTTGTGATTGCTTCTCTTGTCACACTGTCATTCACAACAACAGTAGCAAGTTGAAATTCAAACGGATTTTTGCGTATCAAATCATCATCAACCGCCATTTGAAATGCAGGTCTAACGCCACCTCTAATAGAGTGAATGGAGCTGTAACCCCGTCCGTCTTTCTGCAATTTTATCAGCCAGCACTTCGCGTCAGACAACTTAACCTTGTCAATTCTTCTTTTACCAAATTCTTCTTTCTTGATAATTATTGAGGACAAAGTTATAATTTGCTTCCGTGTTGTGCCGCACCCCCGTTTTCTGCAACAGGTACTTTCTAACCAGTTGTTCCACCGTCATTTCTCCGCCGCGTGGGACAATTTCATCATCAATATCTTTCAATATCAATTTTTCCTTTTCTCTTAAAGAAAGGTCGTCCCGGTGTTGGCTCTCTCCGTTGCGGAGAATACGATTTCGTCTGTCCCGTCTTTTTCCGCTCATGTCCATGCTCCTTTCATACCAAAAGAGCCCTGCCGTGATATGCTAAATTATACCATAGGCAGAGCCCCTTTTCTATTCTTAATTTAAGCAGCACTGAAAACGGAGAGGTGGAATTTAAAATTTCATTTTTGGCAACTCTTTCATGCAGACGGGGGCTGGGATTTCCTCCTTTCCTGTGGTATACTGAGACTATCAGAACATTTCAAAAAGGAGGAACCTCCATGCTAAAAGGAAAAACCGTGCTGCTGGGCGTTTCCAGCAGCATTGCCGCTTATAAAGCTGCTTCCCTAGCGTCTTTGCTGGTGAAGCAGCACGCCAACGTCCATGTGCTCATGACCCAAAACGCCACCCGCTTTATCTCCCCCATGGTCTTTGAGACCCTCACCGGCAACAAGGCCCCGGTAGACACCTTTGACCGGTGCTTCCAGTTCGACGTGGAGCACATCTCCCTGGCCAAGCAGGCGGACGTAGTCATGGTGGCTCCGGCCCCCGCCAACGTAGCCGCCAAATTGGCCCACGGTATTGCCGACGACATGCTCACCACCACGGTGCTGGCCTGCAAGTGCCCCAGACTCCTCTCCCCAGCCATGAACACCCAAATGTATGAGAACCCCGTGACCCAGGACAACCTGCGAATTCTCCGGGAATACGGCTGGCAGGTGGTAGAGCCCGCCAGCGGTCACCTGGCCTGCGGGGACAGCGGCAAGGGCAAGCTCCCGGAGCCGGAGGTGCTGCTGGACTGGATTTTGCAGACCATTGCCCGGGAAAAGGACATGGCCGGACTGAAGGTGCTGGTCACCGCCGGCCCCACCCAGGAGGCTCTCGACCCGGTGCGGTATCTCACCAATCACTCCTCCGGGAAAATGGGCTACGCGATTGCCAAGGCTGCCGCCCGCCGGGGCGCCCAGGTAACGCTGGTTACCGGCCCCACCGCTTTGGAGCGTCCCCGGTTCGTGGAGACCGTGGAAATCGTTTCAGCGGAGGATATGTTCCGGGAAGTCACCGCCCAGGCCCCGGAGCAGGACATCATCATCAAGGCGGCGGCGGTGGCGGATTACACTCCTGTCCAGGTTGCCCAGGACAAAGTGAAAAAATCCGACAACGACCTGTGCATCCCCTTGAAGCGTACCCAGGACATCCTGCAAACTCTGGGGGACCACCGCCGGGAAGGCCAGTTCCTCTGCGGTTTTTCCATGGAGACCCGGGATATGGTGGAAAACTCCCGGAAAAAGCTGGAGAAAAAGCACGTGGACATGATTGCCGCTAATAACCTAAAGGAAGCCGGGGCGGGCTTTGCCGTGGACACCAACCTGCTGACCCTCATCACCCGGGACGGGGAAAAATCTCTGTCCCTTATGAGCAAGGACGAGGCTGCCGACGTCCTGCTGACGGAGATTCTGAGGCTGCGGGATTTGAAAAATCACCCCCGGGAAAACTAACCGGAAAACACAGGCGGGGAAGCCAAAATAAAACTTCTCCGCCCTTATTTTTCCTTATTCGCGGCGACCACCTTCGCGTCGGCACTGCCGTCCGGCAGGCGGGAGACCTCAATGCAGTTGCCAATCCAGACCGCCGCAGGCATTGTGGACAGTCCGCTCCTGGCTGCTCCACAGGGTATAGCGGTCCCGGCTGAACCGGGTGAGGAACCGGTTAGCGCAGCTCAAAACCTCCTCCAGCATGATGCTCAGGACGTACTTGTCCATAGAAACCTGTCGGTGATTGCTCCCTGAAAGGAACTTGTACAGCCTGTACGCTGGATTTCTTTTGCTGAGATTTTTCGCCCCGGACCCGGTTCAGGCCGACCAGATGAGCTTTGGCCTCCTGATATTGCTGGCAAGCTGTTTTCTCCAGTAGGATTTCCGTATCGCAGACGTCCTGCAAAAGCCGGAAGAGCATCTCCGTCCGGGAGACCCGGCGGGCGTCGGCAGCCTGAATTTCAGCGTCCTCCTGGCCGCGCATCATCCACTGGCTGTGGATGGAAAGAAGATTGGGATAATAGAGCCGCAGCTGCTTAACGGGCAGATACCCCGGCAACTGTCGGGCGTTGGGAGCGGCCATAGAGCATCCGCCCCAGGTGCCAGTCGTAGGTACGGATGAATTTCAAAGGAACTCCTCCTTTTCCGTTTGTCGTCTGCTGTATTCCCGGGGGGAAACGCCGAAGTGCTTTTTGAACATCCGTGAAAAGCTGAAAATGTCCGGATACCCAGTGGACAGGGCCGCCTTCCCTGGAGAATACCCGTGCTCTGTCATGAGCTGGCAGGCACGCCCCATCCGGTAATCCGTCAGGTACTGCTGGGGGGATTTCCCTGTCTTTTTCCGGAACAGGGTGCTGAAATAGGAGCGGTTCAGGTTCAGCTTCCCCGCAAGTTCCCCAATGGACACGTCCCGCATATAGTTGGCTTCCAGATAAGTTCTGGCCTGCTCCACATAGTCCTCGCCGCCGGCGGGCTTTTCCTCCAGGGCCGCCAGCAGCTGAAACACCTTTCCGCAGAGGAACAGTTCCCGGCCATCTGTCTGGTTCTCCGCCTCCAACATGGAGCTGAAAATGCTCCCGCATCGGGACGCGTTCACCACTGCCTCCTGCAAAAGGCACTCCGGCAGAGGAATGCCGCAGGTAAAACCAATCCAAATATACTCCCAGGGTTCCCGACGATCGGCCTCATAATAGCTGACTTCAAAGGGCCGAATGACGAACATCTGCCCAGCCCGCACCGGGCTTTCCTTCCCTCCGGCGGTAAAGGCTCCCCTGCCCTGGATCACATAATGCAAAAGCCAGTAAAACCGCGCCGCCGGGCCGAAGGAGTGGCCGGGCGCACAGGCTTCCCAGCCGCAGTCCACCGGGTTAATATCGTGCCAATGGCGGTTCACCAGCAGTATTTGCTTATCCATTCTGCACCCTCCCATTTGCAAGAATACTGCTAACATTTTACCAAAGAAATCACACACCGTGCAATAGGCTTTTCTCCGGCCCGGTGGTATCATAATGCCAGGAAAGCCCTCTGGAAATCCAGGGGGCGGAATCATCATAAGCAGGAGGATGCTATATGAATAAGATCACTTTTATGGGCGCAGGCAGCACCGTGTTTGTCCGCAATGTGCTGGGAGACTGCATGTGTACCCAATCCCTCCGGGACTGGGAATTCGCTCTGTACGACATCGATCCCGTCCGCTTGCAGGAGAGCTTTGAGATCATCTCCGCCATGAACAGGACCAAGGGCGGACACGGGAAGGTCACCGCCTATCTGGGAGTTGAAAATCGGAAGGAAGCCCTCCGGGGGGCCCGATTCGTAATCAACGCCATCCAAGTGGGCCTCTATGACCCCTGCACCATCATCGACTTCGAGGTACCCAAGAAGTACGGTCTGCGCCAGACCATCGGCGATACCCTGGGGATTGGCGGCATCATGCGTGCCCTGCGCACCATTCCCGTCATGGACGACTTCGCCAGGGATATGCAGGAAGTCTGCCCGGATGCCCTTTTCCTCAACTACACCAACCCTATGGCCATGCTCTCCGGCTACATGCAGCGGTACACGGGCATCGAAACCGTGGGCCTGTGCCACAGCGTCCAGGTGTGCTCGGAATTCCTGCTGAAGGAACTGGGCATGGAGGACAAGCTGGAAGGCCGCCGGGAGCGCATTGCCGGCATCAACCACATGAGCTGGCTGTTGGAGCTGCGGGACAAAGACGGCAACGACCTGTATCCGGAAATCCGCCGCCGGGCCAAGCTGGCTGTGGACGCCCACCTCTATGGGGAAACTCAGGACGCCCCCGACTGGGTGGAGAAAACCCGCTATGACCTGGTGCGTCTGGACTACATCCGCCGTTTTGGCTACTACTGCACGGAATCCAGCGAGCACAACTCCGAATACAATATGTTCTACATCAAATCCAAGTATCCGGAGCTCATTGACCGCTACCATATCCCTCTGGACGAATACCCCCGCCGCTGCGTAGAGCAGATTGCCGGCTGGGAAAAGGAACGGGACGAGCTGCGCGCCCAGAAAAAGCTGGAGCACGAACGTTCTCGGGAATACGCTTCCTACATTATAGAGTCCATTGTCACGGGCACGCCCTACAAAATCGGAGGAAACGTGCTTAACACCGGAGGCCTCATTGAAAACCTGCCCTCCGACGCCTGTGTGGAGGTGCCCTGCCTCATTGACGGCATGGGGGTACATCCTTGCCGGGCGGGCCGCCTGCCAGTGCAGTGTGCCGCCATGAACATGACCAACATCAATGTGCAGCTGCTGACCATCGAAGCCGCCGTGACCCGGAAGAAAGAGCACATCTATCAGGCCGCCATGCTGGATCCCCGTACCGGCAGCGAGCTGGACCCGGACACCATTGTCAAGCTGGTGGACGACCTCATTGAGACCCACGGGAACTGGTTACCCGCGTATCATTAAAAAGTTTGAAAAAGAAGCTACCTGAACTCCGTGATGCCATTGACGGCTATATCACAGTGGAACAGGCCGGCAAACTCAAGGTGAACAAGGCTCATTATGAAAACCTTGAATCCTGGAAAGCAGAGCTTGAAGAACTCATTCTTGCGCCCGCCGCTCCCTACCAGCAGGAACTTTCCATTCTTCAAACTGCTCCAGGTATCCGCAGTGACTTCACTGCCATCGGGATCATTTCCGAGATCAGTACCAATATGGAGGCTTTTCCTTCGGCGAAACACTTATGCTCATGGGCCGGACTGACTCCGGCCAACAATGAAAGCGCAGGAAAGAAAAAATCTGTCCGGGTTTCCAAGGCCGGATGCTATATCAGGCCACTGCTGGTGCAGTGTGCCAATGCTGTCGTTACCAGCAAAAAGCATCCTGAAATACGCAACCGTTATCTCCGTATCAAAAAGCGTTGCGGTCACAAGAAGGCAATTATCATTGCGAGAAATCAAGGTTATCAGATCAAGTCAGCAACTGCATAACCTTAACTTTTCAGAATTCAATTTTTAAAGCAGCCACCGAAAGGTGGCTGCTTTGTCATGCGATTAAGGGAATAAATACCCTTTACCTTTCATTTTCAATCTTGTACCTCCGCATAACTCCTATATTTCTTCGCAAATAATATCTGCCTCCATATCGGTATGCAGGTCATCCCATAGATTTTCACAGCTCATAATAGCTGACTATCTCCTGCTCCAGCTTCACACCCCGCTCCAGCATATATTCTGCCAGTTCCCGGTACATCTCCTGTTTTTCCAGAGACTTCAGGCGCACTCGATCCTGCTCTGTCAGCGGATGCAGGCAGGACTGAAAGCGTACGTCTTCCAATTCCGCGCGCGACATCCGGTACATCTGAAACGGGATACCGGTCACACGGCACAAATGCTCATGGATATAAAGCCCTCCAGCGTCGATATCTCCGAAATGGCGGTAGACAAGCGTTGGATTATCGGAAAATATTTTTTTCAGGAAGTCTCTCTGATAACGGGTGGCATAACCGCCCAGATAAAATAGAGCTGTTTTCGAGCTGTCACATCGCAGCCAGGAGGTATAGTTTTCCACCGTAGTAAAAAACGCCGTTTTGACCGTTATCTGCTCAATCTTATACAGTTCATCAGCAAAAAATTCAATACCGTTGGGAAACGCCCCCAGTTCCAGTTCTTTTCCATGGATGCATACCGTCATATCCCCCTTCAGGCACAGCTTCTGCTTTTCCCGTGTAATATGATATTCCTCCAGGATCTCGTCTTCCAGCTCCGCTGGGCCGCATGGACGGCCCAGGCAGTCCCGGAGTGCCCTGCAAACGGATCCCAGCACATTTTCCTCCAGATATTTGGAGTCCCCGTAGATCAGCAGAGAAGCTTCACGCAGATACAGGTCTTTTTCATTATTCTCAATAAAGACAAGTGCTTTGAGAAGGTCTTCCGTCTGATGATATCGGGGCGGAATCCTGTTCTTTTCCAGAGCCTGACGCAGCTTTATACACTCCTGTTCCGCTGCGGGCGAACGTCCGCTGTACCCGGCAATCAGCCCTTCCACGTACTTCCGTTTCGCAGATTTTGGCTCATATCCATATTTTGTTTCCAGATAGTCCTCGATCTCGCCGATTTTTTCATCCACCAGATAAATGCTCTGGATCTCGCTGCTGAATCCCTCTGTCTCATAGGTCACAAATCCTTCTTGACTGCACCGGAAAATCGCCTGATTCACTGCCTCAATCTGTGTCATATCGCCGTCGTTGCGGCTGTAATTCTTATAAAGCTGAGACGGATTCAGTTTTGTCCGTCTCGTAATCACATTGGTCCCCCTGTCTTTTTTGCTCTTCCTGTATTTATCCGCCAGGGCAGCCAGCAGCTTTTCTTCGTAATTCACCATATCTGTCCCCTCACCGGCTGCTGTACGCCTTTTCTTCATGGAACTGCACGATCCCCAGCTGCATACTGTCCGCGCGCACACGCAGCGCAGGCAGGATTACCTCGCACTCGTTCCCGATGGATTCCGTCTTATCCGGAGAGCAAAAGATTACCTGGAGTCTCTGCTCCCGCATGAATTTCAGCATCAATTTCACATTGCCGGGATCCATCTTGGCAAACGGCTCATCGATAAATACGAGACGTGTGGAATTGATACGCTGGTTGTAAATCAGCAAAAGGGCCGACGACAGGATCAGCAGATACGGGATTTGCACTTCCGCCCCGGAGTTGAAACCAGTCTGCCGGGATAATTTTGCCCGGTCCAGGATCTGGTTGCTGATCAGAATCTCATAATTCATATAGTTCCGGTAGTCGGCAAAACGGGCAATCGTTTCTTCACTGTTCTTTTCGATGATCCGGTTGATGATCTGCTTCATCTCTGCTTCTAACCGCTCGCCTTCCTCATCGGACACAGAGGTCAGCATATCGAAAGCGATCTGCCCGTCTGCGGCGCCTCCCAGCTGCTCCCGCTCGTCCAGATATCTGGCGTATTCAATCACCTTTGCGTATTCTGACCCGTCCTTTACATAGTGGACATCAAACTGATATTTTGCAGCAAAGCTCAGCTTTGCCAGTTCTCCGTTGATCTGCCTCAAATCTTCTCTGGCGCGCTCACAGGATTTCAGAATCGTCAGCACAAATTCATTTTTAAATATGTCCTCATATCTGCGGGTCTGCTCTTCCAGTTTCTGACGGATTTCCTGAAGATTATCCATCCAGATGCGCTCTCTTCTGCCTGCATACCGTTCTCTTCCCTCCGTTCCTCTGGGCAGCATGCGTCCGGCATGTTTTGCGTTATAATCCGCCTGCTTCTGCGTCAGATCTCTTTCATGCTGCGTGATGCTGTTTCCTATACGCCGTCTGGTATCTTCCGCCAGCAGGCCGCCCGGACCTTTCTTTCCATTTTTCAGGTATTTTTCATAGGCCTCTACCGTCCGCTGCACGATGGTATAGTACCCGGTCTGATATTCCCGGTACCGCTTCTCCTGTTCGGCCAGTTCCCCAGATTTTGCCTCTATCTTCTCTCCGCATCTGGATATAGTCGTGTCCTGTCCGCTTTTCTCCTGAAGTTTTGCGTTATATTCGTTCTGCACCGCTTTCTGTTCATCTGAAAGCCGGCCAGCCAGCTCGTTCAGTTCCAGATATTCCTGATTATTCTCCTGCGCTTTTTTCAGGCGCTCCAGCTGCGCCTCCGACGCCCTGGCGTTTTCTGATGCAGTCTGATATTTTCGGTGCGCGTCATAGTCATACTCCTGAAACATCTCCCGATTCTGGGCCATACGGTTCTTCTGGTCTTCAAGCTCCTTTTTCTCTGCCAGTTTTGCTTTCCTCTCCTCGTTGAGCCTGGAAATCTCTTTTTCCGCGCGGATCCGGTTCAGTTCAAACGTCTTCTGTCCAAGATAATAGGAACGGAGCCTGTCAAAACGCAGAAAATAGCTGTCCATAGCTACGGACACGCGGCCTTCCCTGGAAATGGCATTTTCATATTCCTTCACAGCATTCCGCTCCACCGCATGCATTCTTCCCAGCTGATAATCAAAATACTGTTTTGCCACCGGGTTTTTGATCTCCAGTTTAAATACCGCTGAATCTTCTTCCACATGTACTTTTTTCTTCATCAGCAGCTTTGTGTTGAACAGATGGGCATAACGATGTTCCGAACGGTTCAGCACGTCATCTGCAATATCATAATACTGAGGGTCTACCAGGATCGTATACCGGCGCGGTCCCAAAAATGCCTCGATGGCGTCCCGCCATTTTTCATCTGTGAGTCCAATCACGTATTCACAGGCAAACTGCGCTTTCGACCGGATGTTTCTCTTTTCAAATTCACGGTTGATCTCATCACGCAGCCCCACATACTCTGGAATCTGAGCAAACGTATTGCGATGTTTTTTACAGTCCTCTATGATCCTGTGCTGCACGTCCAGACTCCGGTTCAGTTCTGCCAGCTCCCTCTCGGTGTCTGCCGCTCTCATCACCAGCCCGTCGTAACACTCGTTTATTTTCTGTTTGAACCTGGATACTGCCGCCGCCTTTTCCGCAGCCGTGTGCCCGCGCCCGCAGAGGGACGCCAGCACGTTCTGATCCTCCATCCGTTTTTCCTTTTCAAAAAACTGATTCATCAGTTCGCTGACCACCGTCTGAAAATGCTCCAGCTTTCTGCATAGAGTCATCAGCGTCCTCTTCTCAGCCTCCAGTCCCTCTAATTTTCGTCTTTCTTCTGCGATCATCCGGGTACTGTCCAGCTGCTCCAAACTGACTCTGGCCTGCACCAGCTGAGCGTCAATCTCTTTTTTTCTTCCATCCAGAATCTCCAGTTCCCTCTCCAGATCTTCCTTTCTTCTCTGTGCCAATTCCTGTTCAGCTGTCTGGCGCTCAATCTCCCGGTTCAAATCTTTCCTCTTTTTATAGATGATGCGGATATCATCAGCCAGCAGACGGTTTTTCTCGCTCTCCCATGCATCATACTCCCCAAGAATCCCATCCAGTTCGTTAATCTCCTGCTGGATAATCTCAAAATTCTCGTTCAGCCGCTCAATGTTCTCCTTCGCCTGAATCAGTTTCCCGAAGTCCACGTTCCGCTCTTCCAGGACGCTCTCCCGGATAAACCGGTCAATCCTGGCGTTCGGATCGTATGACATGATTCCCCGAAGCTTGCGCAGATAGACGGGAAGCTGTCCCAGATTCAGCTTCAGTCCCGTCATCTGCAAAAATTTCGGCAATCCCTGCTCCCGGTTCATCAGCGTCAGTCTGTATCTTTTTTGAAGGAACGACGCGCTGCAGGGCATCGTGACGCCGTTCTCTTCATAAGTATGTTCCACCTGCTCCATGACCCTCCGGTCCATCACGTAACGATACGTCTGGCAATTATTGGACGCACTGGTCTCAATTACCGTCCCCAGCAAAAAAGATTTATCCTCCACATCGTCAAAATACTCCAGCACAATGTGGCTGTACACGTTTGGCACCTGGTCCGCCGGGCGCATGTACGTCCCGGCTGTGGCATCCAGAAGACCTCTCGTATAGGAGGACAGCGTACGGCTTCCTTTACTCTCCGACGACTTGTTAAATACCGTATCTCCGTAAGCGGCATATTTAATTGCATCCAGCATGACGGATTTTCCGTTGCCGTTCTTCCCTGCAATCAGCGTAAAAAAACCGATGGGAGCCGTCACATTGGAAAATCCATACCAGTTGATCAGCCGCACTTTTTTTAGCAGGATCATTCCTCTTCCTCCTCAAATTCATCCGGAACCATTTCTTCTTCTGGGCCTTCTTCTTCCGGTTCTTCTTTTAAATATTCCCGCGCCACAGTCTGAAACTGTGGGAGATCCCAGCCGAATTGCAGCGATGGATAGAGCTGAATTTTCATATCCTCGCCCTCCTCATCATCGTTGAAATTGAGCAGGCTGTATTTTTTAAACAGGCGAAGCGCTGCGCTGAATTCCGTGCGCGTCAGCTGAACATCATAGGACTTGATCTTGTCAATCAGATCCCCTCTCGTCACAAAATTTCCTTCGCTGTAACCGAGATTTTCCAGATATACTTTCCAGAGCACCAGCAGCAGATGATACTGCAGCGTCGAAAACGTCACCACATTGGCCCGTTTCAAGCCTACTGTATCCGCATCCTCTTCGCTGGCAGCCAGCATGCACACTCCCGTCTTCTCCTCCACGATCATATCAAAACCAATCATTCGCAGGTACTCGGAAATATCCTGTCGATTGGATTCTCTGGAGGCAAACTGATACAGTTTTTCATCCTTATCCCGCAGTATGAAAGTGGACTCCAGCAGTTTTCGTATGCAGCGTTTGAACAAATGTCCGCTTTCCTCTTTTATCGTTATCCGCAAACTGATATCGCTCATGTTTTCTTCCTCTTTATGCTGATATTGCTGATTCTGGCGGCCTCAGTCTCCACCATGCCCTTCCTGAATTCCACTTCATAAGGAAACCCTGACGTCCCCGAATAAATCATACTTGCCGCGATCATCGTCGCATCGTCCCTGGTATGTACTCCGCATTCTTCCACAGAAATCTGATCTCTGCCTCTCATGATCTCATCGAAATGTTTCTCCACGTTGTCCATACTGTACCGATCGGGCGTCTCCGTCAGAAGTTCGTCCGTCAGCCGCTGTTTCTCTTCTTCCGACAATTCCTCACAGACTAAGCCCGCATTTTTTTGATTGGGATTTCGCTTTTTCCGCCGTTCAAAAGACTTTCTTCCGATATATCCCATGCTCATAAGACGGTGCGTTTCTGAAATCTTTGAGAGTGCTTCCGCCCGGTTCTCTTCGTTCAGATTTTTCAAAAACAGAAGTATCCGGTTCAGTTCATGCTCCAGATTGGTATTTTCACTCAGTACCATCATCATCCGGGTAGAATACAGATTGTAGTAGTTGTTGATTTTCCGGTCAATGTAAGACATCTCCTGCTCATATTCCAGGTTAATGAAGCTGTCCAGCTCGTTAAACAGCCGGTCAATCTTCTCCTTTGCCTGAATCTCGTCTGTGTTTTCTATTTTTCTATACTCCTGGATCATTCGGTCATAAAGCTCCGAGTGGCGCAGTTTTCTCAGCATCCGGTCAATGTCCGAAATGTAAGAAGGAATCAGACCACTTTTCTTAATGAAAAAATAATCATTGAAAAAACGGTTCAGGAGTTCATCCTTCATCAAAAACTGACCGAAACTGTTGGCGTCTGCCATCTTCATAACTGCACGCATAATTTCACGGATACTGTCTTTCAGAATCAGAAGCTCATTTTTCAAGTCACATTCATTTTCTACCAGTGGAATCAGGATGTTCTGATACGGACGTATCGACCGGGCATTGTCTTTGCTGAAGGAAAATTTCAGGATTTCATACATGGAAAAAATATGATTCGTAATCGCGCCATTGGCGTCCCCATCAAAAATCTTATGGATTGCGTCAATCAGCTTACGGCAGTATGCCGATACGGACGCGATATTGTCCCCGCTGCGTCCGATTTCCTGCGGAGCAATCCATCCGCATACACGAAAATACCTGAGAATTGTGGAGGCGTTCTCCTGAGGAGTTTTCCCGCCAGCAATCTCTTCTCCAATATTTTCCGTTTCTATGGAGTATGTGCAATTTTGAAGATACAGAATCAGTGTGTTTCTGGCGTCCGCTTCGTACAAAACAGAGATTTCCTTTGATTTTTCGATCAGCTGGCTGATACATTCAAAATAGAGCACCCGATTTCTGCAGCAAAAAGGATTAAAAAATTTCTCGTTCAATGTTTCAAAAAAAGACATGTATGTACTGTATCTCCTCTAAAAAGTAGTGCGTATCCTGTTGATTTTTATCATAACATACAGCAGCATCAGCGTACAAGGGGCAACACGGCTCACAGCGGGATAATTTTTATCCTGAACTGTCAGACACGTATCTGTCAGGTATGTCTGTTGCCGAACTTGTACTTTAGATTTGCATGACGGTCGAACATCATCAGGGCTGACTTTCCTTTCCGCCGCAGTGCGATCCTCGCGGAGCTTTTTTATATAACAGGGAATTCAGTTTCCTGTTATATAAAAATACGGATTCCACTTGATTGTGGAATCCGCTGGCAGTCTGCACATATGGATCGATTTAACACATTTTTTCCTCTCTGGATTCGCTGTTTTCTTCCCGCTGTAAAAAGCAGTTCGGGATTTTCCGCAGCTTCAGATTTTTGGCGATACATGGCGCGCAGCCTTTCTCATGTCTGGAAGGGTGCAGCGGGAGAAGCGGCAGTGCACCTCTAAAGGAGCATTGCCGCTTCTCCTCTGCCTCTTAAAAATCCATATCTTCCGATTCTTCTTTTCCGCAGTCTGTGCAGATATCCCTGGAGGATGCGCCGCCCACGGATACATAGGTATCGCCCACAGCCGCTGCAGCGCCGAAAGATACAGGCACAGCTACGCAGATGTCCTGGGTGATAGTGAAAGAGCAGGTTCCGTTTTTCTGTCCGCTGCAGGAAGTTTTACCCGGAGTTACAACGGGCTCGCCGCAGCATTTGGTGTACGTCACTCCTGCTTCTGCGTAGGGAGTAATGGTCACAGGAACGCAGATAGATGCGCTCTGGTAGCCCGTAGCAGGGCAGGTCTGATTCTCAGTCTCTGTTTTTAAAATATCGTTATTCATGATAAATTCTCCTTCAAAATTAACAGGTTCATATTACTTTATGAAGGATGGGACTTGTTTGTGACCGTACCCTATGTTCCTATATTCCCTCGTCTCCGAAGAAATCCGTATCCATCTTTTTTATTTTATACACATACTCTGTGGTGACGCCGAAATCGTACTCAATCATCAGCTCTGTCAGCCTCCTGCCGTCGACCAGAATCACCTTTGTCGTGTGCTGTTTTTTTGCGTAAGCCGCAGCATCTTTTGAAAACTGGGCCGTTGTGATAAACAGCCCCTTTGTGGCGCCCTGACCTGCTAATGCTCCTACAAATTTCTGAATCTCCGGCCTTCCCACCGTTGTGTCTGGGGCCCACTTTTTCGCCTGAATGTAAATCAGATTAAATCCCAGTTTATCCTCATAGATAATGCCGTCTATCCCCTCGTCGCGGCTTAACTGGGTCACGGTTCCGGCCGCAGGCTCCCCGTATCCCAGAGCCTTCAGAAGCCTGACCACCATTTTTTCAAAAAATTCAGGCGTCTGTTCACAGACTGCCAAAAGCAGTTCATCTGCCAGCTTGCTGTTGATCTCTGCGTGAGCCCTCTCCAGTATCTCCTGGGGGGTCTCTGAGACGGCATCCTCCCTCCTGGCCTCTTTTTTCTTCCCTGTCAGGGCAGGAGGATGGGAAGGCGCAGGTTCCCCCTCTCTCCTTTTAAACTCCTGAAAGGAGGGATACCTTTCCAGTACAGAATCGTCAATGACCTCTCCTGACTTAAAAAGCCGTTCTCCTTCTTCTGTAATCCGGAATTCTGCCCGCTTTGGGCTTTCTATCAGCCCTGCTTTTTTCAGATACGTCCTGCACCATCCCAGCCGGTTGAGCCACACCGGCTGCCTGCCGCTGGGCAGCATCTGTGCCATCTCCTCTTCTGTCAGTTCAAAATCCCGGATCACCTGCTCCTTAATATCCTTAAGGGTATGTACCTTCCTGTCTGACAGGGCCTTTAGAAATGAATGGTACATCTCAAAGTATTTTGGAACCTCCATCCGTTCACCTCCCAGTCCTTTCTCTCCCCGATGATACAGCAAGTATATCATATACTCAGAAAACTTTGAAGTATCTTTAAATGGGGTGAAATTTTCCGAAAAGCAGCCTGTGTGCAGAAACAAAAAATGCTGCAAAAACTGAACCGGAACTCCTGGGGCTCATGGAAAAAGAACCCGTCCTTTCTAACCTGAATTCCTGTCAGTTTCTGCAGCAATACTGCTGTTTGCTTAATGAAAGTTAAGTAATTTGTGATTTTAACGTCTTTTATTTAGGTTCGTCTACTTCTCTCCCTCCGCAGTCTCTTCCTCAGCTTCCGTATTGTGAACCGCATACACCGTCACAACCACAGCGTCCAAATCTGTCTGCAGATCTACATCCTTGTCGGAGGCGATGGCCAGATCCCTTACCTTGATGGAATCTCCCACTCTCATATCTCCCACATCCAGCTCGATCTTTTCTACCAGAGCAGACGGCAGAGCCCTGTAGGAAACCTCATGAAGCACCTGCTGGAGCACTCCTGTCGTAACCTTCTCGTGGTTCAGCAGATGAATCTCTGCCACGGAGTGAACCTTCTCGCCGCTTACAAGGGCCTGAAAATCGATCTCCTCAACCTGTCCTTTCATGGAATTGTAGTCAACTTCCTTGATCAGAACATCCATGTCCTGACCGTCTACGTTCAGCATAATCTGGCTGCCGCGTCCGCTTGTCTTGAGGAGACGCTCCGCATCAGCCTTTACAATTTTAATCGGTATGGAGCCTTTAATCTCTTTTCCAAATACGTTTCCGGTAACAAATCCTTCCCGTCTAAGCCTCTTGGCCTTCACATCCATGCTTCTCTTCTCAGCTTTTAAAGTATTCATTTATCTTTTCCTCCATCAAACTGACTGCCTGGGATGCTTAGCTGCCTTCAAATTTCGTCTGTTGGAAATAGGTTCGGTTAAGTATCTCTCTTTCTTTGTTACATCTGTATTATAACACTTCTGTCAAGACAATTTTGCACAAATTCCAGATTGATTTTTCCTATTTTATGGTATTTTTTATGGTTATCTGCTAATTTCGAAAAAATCTTCACTTTTTCTATCTGATATCTTCCGGCAGCTCAGCCGTTTTCCTCCGTTTATAGGGCAGCGATTTCCCGTAAACGATCTGTAAAAATATTTTTTATGAATAAAACAGAACCGCTCTGGAAATACCTAAAATGGAACTGTCCATTTTTCATCCGCTAAACAGCACAGTCTGCCGCTTTCCGGGCAGCAGCTTTTTCACCTGCTCCCTGCAATTTACAGCGTGCATTCCTTTGTTTCATCACATACTACAAAGAGTCAAGCATCCGCTCTGCGGACTGGCGGAAAACCGGGTTTTGCGGTTTTCCAGAACTTGCGGCAAGAAATGTGATAAGGAGGAAAGCGATGTGACTAGAAAAGAAAAACTTCGCCGCCTGCTGACAGGCGTTTTCTGGATCAGCCTCGTTTGTTCACTGGTCTTTACCTGGTTTTACATGAACAGGGCAATCCCCGATAAGCTGAACCTGGTGGTGGATGAAACGGAGAGCTTCCATTTTCCCCTTCCGGTGAAGGTCACGCTGGAAAGCGAGAGTGAGGAGGTAGTTGTGAGAAATGGCTCCAACATCCCCTCTGATCAGATTCATCTTCAGATTAATAAGCCCTTTTCCCTGTATTCTTCCAATGAGGGAACGTATCATCTGAATTTAAAGCTGTTTGGCATTATTGATTTTAAGGATATTGAAGTGGATGTCTCAGACACGAAGTACGCCATTCCCTGCGGCATGCCGGTAGGCATTTACATGAAATCCGACGGCCTCATGGTGATCGGAACCGGACAGGTAGAGACGATGGATGGCTCAACCATTGATCCGGCTGAAGGTGTCCTGAAATCAGGAGACTACATTGAAGCCATCAACGGAGAGCCTGCCCACGACAAGGACGACATGATTGAAGCCGTCGCAAATGCGAAGGGCTCGCCCATCAAGCTGGATGTGCGGCGGGATAATCAGACAATGGAGGTCACGATGACCCCTGTGGAAACAAAGGACGGCGATTACAAGCTGGGCATCTGGATCCGCGATGACACCCAGGGCATCGGCACCATGACGTATGTTACCCAGTCCGGCGAATACGGCGCCCTGGGTCATGGGATCAGCGACAGCGACACGGGACTTCTGGTGAGCACCAGCGGCGGCGAGCTGTACGACACGGAGATTATGGGAATTGAAAAGGGTTCCATGGGAAAGCCGGGCGTCCTCTCTGGCGTGATCTATTACGGCGGCCAGTCGAAGCTCGGAACCATTGAGGCCAACACCGAGCAGGGCATTTTCGGTACCATTGACAGCCGGATGTGGAAGGAAATAGACAAAATGCTGGGGGAAGGTCCCGGACGGGAGCCCATCCCCATTGGCTACCGCCAGGATGTCAAAAAAGGGCCCGCCTTCATCAGAAGCTGCATTTCCGGTGAACCCCGCGACTACGCCATCGAGATACAGAAAGTCGATTATTCCACTGCCCACAAAAATAAAAGCCTGGTCATCAAGGTGACGGATCCAGAGCTTTTAAGCCTCACCGGCGGAATCGTCCAGGGAATGAGCGGCAGCCCTATCATCCAGGACGGGAAGCTGATCGGGGCCGTTACTCACGTTTTTATTCAGGACTCCACCAAGGGATATGGAATTTTTATCGAAAACATGCTGGAGCACTGAGGCCGGTAAAAAGCCCCAAAAGGCCACACATCCGGTGGGACCCGGCCTCATCGGATGGCCTTTCAGGCGGTTCAGCAGGTTCACTCGGCCTCTTGGCATC
>ULYF01054633.1_pt1 | contig 64836 bp, 59 predicted proteins | sample 1961941 | NCBI WGS metagenome assembly ULYF01 (sample SAMEA4835857, study PRJEB28245) | human gut metagenome | biome: gut microbiome; material: fecal sample | place: Denmark | collected 2008 | reverse complement strand
ATAAGCGGAATCAGTTTTTCCGGGAACTGGTATGGTCCATAGTTGTTGCTGCAGTTTGTAATATTCGCCGGGAATTTATAAGTATCCATATAAGATTTCACCAGCATATCTGAAGATGCCTTACTTGCTGAATAAGGACTATGTGGATCATAAGGAGTAGTTTCATAGAAAAATCCGCCCTCATCCTCAAGAGAACCGTACACTTCATCTGTAGAAACATGAAGGAACTTTTTGTCCGGTTTAAAGGTTCCGTCAGGAAGTTCCCATGCAGATTTTGCTGCATTAAGCATAACCAGAGTTCCCAGTACATTTGTCTTTACAAACACTTCCGGATTACGGATACTTCTGTCTACATGACTTTCCGCTGCAAAATGAACAACACGGTCAATATCATTTTCATCAAAAATCTTCATAATGGCTTCACTGTCACAGATATCTGCCTTTACAAAGGTATAGTTCTCTCTGTTTTCAACGTCTTTCAGATTTTCCAGGTTTCCTGCATAAGTCAGTTTGTCCACATTGATAATGCGGATCTCATTGTCATATTTCTGAAACATATAGTGGATATAGTTGGATCCAATGAATCCTGCTCCGCCTGTTACCAGATATGTTCTCATATTGTTTTCCTCCTGAGAAGAGGCTGTTACTCTTCCTGTAACCTTAGATCGATATAAAATGTCTCTCTTCGGAACAGTTTTGCAACAGCCTCCTTTTTAATTAATTATATTCCGGGTCCGTAGGATCGAAAGTTCCGCTTCCTCTCAGAGGTGTCAGCGGATTTCTTCCAAGAGGTCCCTTAAAGGTTTCATTGGCATTGTACTTTCCGTCAAAAATTCTGATTTTGGATCCATTGCAGTTTTCCCAAACCCATTTTGCATCTGCAACACAGCAGCGGATACATCCGTGGGAAGCCGGATTACCAAGCTTCAGATATTCTCCTGCCGGAAGGTTGTTTCCATGTCTCTGACCGCTTGCCACAGAATGGATATAAATGCCTCCTCTGACATGGGTTCCATACTGACCCCAGGATGGTCCCATAAGAAGCTGCCAGCGATCTGCACGGTCGATCCGCTCATTTGTCATCAGCGGTGTAGGAGTCCATGGATTACCTACAGAAACACGAATGGTTTTGATCGGCACATTTTTCTTGGAATTTGTGTAAATAGTCATAACGCCATTTACACGGTCACATTCCAGATAATAAGAGCTCTGTCTGAACTCATTGGTTCTGTCACTGACACGGTTTCCATATTTGTCAAAACGGTAATTTACTCCGTCAATGGTCTTAGTTGTGTTCTTTAACACATATCCTGTACTTGGATCCATATAGCGGGCACGATTCTTTGCATCATCCATGATGATCCACTCAGTAGAATATCTTCCGCGGGAATCCAGCCAGCCCCATTTATTTGTAGACGGATCTTTTACTCTTTTGTTTGTCACTGCTGTACAGTTCTGGAAATAATATCTTCCGCCTTTGATATTTCTCCAACCATTAGAAGCCAGAACACCGTTGCTTGCCGCATAATAATATTTGTTATTGTACTTAATCCAGGTTCCTTTATATCTGTTTCCACGATATTTCGTAGTAGAAGAACGCTCAAAGAAGTAATAGTACTTACCTACTTTTGTAACACCGCTGGCCATACGTCCGTCAGGAAGGAAATATCTGTCCTTGGACCAGTAGTTCTGAACATTATTGCCACCGGAAGTAAAGAGGAACCATCCAACAAATTTACCGTCAACAGTAACTTTCTGAATACCTTTCTTTTCCTGCACACGTCCTGCAACACTTCCGAAATAGTAATAACGGTTTTTGGTATTTGCTCCCAGACGTACCCAGCGATTCTTCCAGGTTGCGCGCTTTCCGCTGCTGGTAAAGTAGTATCTGTAGCCGCTGATCTTAATCAGTTTATCTGTATACACCTGACCAAATTTATTGGTATAGTAGTAATAACCGTCGGCTCCTTTTGCCATTTTACTTTGAACAAGATATCCGTTGGCATCTGCAAAGTAAAGTGCATCTTTATTATTAAAGATCTTATATGCCCCTGCCGGCATTTTTTTGTAACGGCCATTATCTCCAAAGTAACGGTACTGTGTTTTCTTATTCAGGTCACGGCCTACCCAGAAATTACGCTTCATCTGACCAAAATCGGAGTTATAAGGAGTCAGATTCTTTCCAGCTGCTGTATCCGGATTGGAAACACTGGTCTTATAAGACTCCATGAAATAGTATTCTCCGTCGCTGTTCTCAGTGTATCCGGCTGTTCCTTTTCGCATCAGGAACCTTCCGGTTACCATATTTCCATTTCCATCAAAATAGTAAACACCTTTGGCAAGCTGATTTCCTTTGCTGTCTACTGTTGTGATCTCTACCATGGTCTTTCTGTAATATTCTACCGAAGCCCCGGCAGTTTCAGCCGGTGTCTCCTCAGTTTGAGGCTCAATTCCTGTCTCCGGTACAGCTTCCGGATCTGCCGGTATTGTTTCCGGTACAACTGCTGCTTCATCTGAAAAATCTGCAGTGCCTTCATCTGCAGTTTCTTCCGGCATAACTTCCACAGTTTTGGGAACCGCTGTATCCAGAACAACTTCCTCTCCCTGTACTTCTGGTTCTGTCATTACATCAGTCGGTACCTCTGGTACTGCTGCAGTATCATCCTGTACTTCCGGTTCTGTCATTTCTGCATCTGCTGCCGGCTGCTGCACATTGCCTGCATCCAGAACTGTATTTTCCTGTACTGTTCTTCCTTTTGGAAGTTTGCTCAGTTTCCATGCTTTACCAAATTGTTTCCAGCGGGTATAAAGAAGAGTTGCCTTATGTGCCGCTTCATCTGCTGATTCAAAAGAAGCTGCTGCCGCTTCGGTATTTTCCTCTTCCAGGATCGGAGCCTGCTGTTCTGTTTCAGTCATATTATCGCCTGAACTAAACAGTCCATCAGAAAATTCCTCTTCCGGATACTCAATATCCGCCTGAGGAACTTCCATGTCCGGAACCTCCCCTGTGTTGTTATCTGTAATTTCACCATCTGCATTATCTGAAGTTCCATCACCAGGTACTTCTCCTGCATTAGGATCCTCGATCGTTATGCTGCCTCCATCTGTTCCTTCAGGCTCTTCTGTCTGTACCTCACTGTTCCCATTCTGATCATCTGTGTTATCAGATACTTCATCTGAAAATACAACGTCAGATACCACTGCTGCAGAAGGCTCTGCTATTGCTGCTGCCCCGGTCTCTGCAACCATTGCCGAACACATTGTCAGGCTTAACAAAACTGCCACTACTCGTTTTTTCAACGTACTTCCTCCTTATTTCTTTTCCACACCACTTGTTGCTCTTTGTTTATTCACCAAGGCCGCTGCTGATGGCATCGACCATAGCTTTCATTGCTTCCTCCTCATCTGAACCTTCACAGACAAGTTCAATTTCATCTCCGCATTTCACACAGGCCCCCAGTACACTGAGAACACTTTTTGCATTCGCAGTGCCTCCGTCATATGTGAATGTAATCAGAGACTGATATTTAATTGCTATATTACACAAGGTACCGGCTGGACGCAAATGCAGTCCCGACGGATTATTGACAGTGATCTTCTGACTGAGCATAATTTCTCTCCTGTTTAACTATTCTCTTCCGCTCTCGAAATTTTGGAAACCTCTATATCTGCCTTAACTTCATCTACCAGTTCATAACCTTCCGGAATACTGATGTCAACAGGGATCTCATAAATGCCTTCCTCAATATCCTTCAGGTTTATAGATGCCTTAATTTCCTTATCCTGCAGATTGTCCAGACCTTCTTTTGTTTTCTTGACACGGACTTCTATTTGAGCTGCATCAAACGTTACCTGCATTTCCTCCGGCATATCTTCAACCTTGATATTCTTTGTAGGAATCTCACATACAGTGCTTCCCTCCGGAAGAATATTCACATGTACAAACACATCTGCGCTGGAATCGCTTATAAGCTTCAAACCTTCTGGCAGATAATCAGAAATCTTGATTTTTTCCTCGTAATCTTTCGTTTTTCCTGAAATATCGATCACGTCAGCCGGTATGGAAATCGTATTGCCCTGTTCTGCCAGTGCGGCCAGAGACTGATCGCTGCCAGATACACTTATCACATTTGGAGTGGTGGTAACACTTTCCACCTGGTATCCATCTGCCGGTGTTCCTGAGCATTCCGCACTGATCTTAACATCAGTACGTACTTTCCATAAACGTGCAGTTACATAAACCTTGGATACATTCAGATAACTCATATCCTGAGCGCTGAATTCTTCTCCATTCTTATCTATCACCGTAACCTCTGTTTCCTTTACTACATCAGAAGTTGCTCCATTCACATCAACAGATGCTGTTACCTTATCTATTTTATTGATCAGAGAGGTCGGTCCTGTAATCCTGATTTTCTCAGGGCTTGACTCCAGTGTTCCGATCTCATATCCTTTTTCCGGTTTTGAATTATTTACAACAGTTACATTTACAACAAATTCCTGTGTTTCTTTATCTTCAATATGAAGACTAAGGTTCTGAGGACTGACCTGAATATTTTCCGAAGGGATCCTCCCTATTGTAACAGAGATCGGAACCATTACAGGATTTGTATCCAGACTCACTGCCTGCTGCAGATCAGCAGCAGCCCGTATGTCCATTACAGACAGATCATCAAGGACTTTTCTCTGTGCCTTCACTGTTACACGGATCGGTTCCTGTTCTTTATCTCTCATGCACATCTTTCCGTCTGCATCAATATATGCTTCATTTAAAAGCTGAACGTCTGTAACGACAAAGGATCGTGTCACAATGGGATTATCTACATTAATAACCAAAAGCCATACAAGGATCGCCACGATCAGAGAGAGAATCTTCAGAGAGAGATTATTTGTCAGTTTTTCCTTCATGCTTTGACCTCCCCTTAAAAAACTGTCTCAGTCGATTATTGTCAATAATGGTTTTATTTTGTGCCTTCTTAAGGATATCTCTAAGCTGGGCAGACGTAATGTTCCGCACCAGTACTCCATTCTGAGCTACAGAAACCTGTCCTGTCTCTTCTGAAACAATGATCGTCACTGAATCCGATACCTCACTGATGCCTACGCCTGCACGATGTCTGGTACCCAGCTGTTTGCTCAGTTCCATATTATCTGACAACGGAAGATAGCAGGTAGCGGCAACGATCCTGTTTCCTCTCATAACCACCGCACCGTCATGAAGAGGTGTGTTATGCTCGAAGATATTGATCAGAAGCTGGCTGGAAAGAACTGCGTCCACAGTAATGCCCGTACGAACAAATTCATCCAGGTGATTTGTCTGTTCAATGACGATAAGTGCTCCTGTTCTTGCTTCTCCCATATCATAACAGGCCTTGATCAGTTCATTGATCGTCCTGTCGTTAAAACGCTCCTGGACTTCCTTCCCTACATCAAAAGGGATAATGGAAGCCATAATACGTTTTTGTCCAAGCTGTTCCACCACCTTGCGAAGCTCAGGCTGAAAAATGACGATAACTGCTGTGATCAAGGCACTGGCCAGTTTCGATACGATCCAGAGGATCGTATTCATCTTAAAAATATAGGCAATAAACAGAAAAGCGCCAATAACCAGAAGACCCTTCAGGAGGGTATAGGCACGGGTATACTTAATCCACACCATAAACTGGTATACAAAGACAGAGATCAAAAGAATCTCTATTACATCAATGATATTGACACTGGGCATATTGATACGGGAAAGATGTCCGTCCAATATGCTTATGATGTTCTGCATAGCCTCTCCTTTCTATCCGATGCGTCCTCAGTCAGCAGATCGATCCTGTTACAGATCTTTCAGTGATTCCTCCAGTTTTTTCTCAAAATCCACATCATCTACAATGGGTTTCCGTATCACTGTTTCCTCATCCTGTACCGGACTTTCTTTTTTTCTCTTTCTGGGAGGTTCCTCCCCCTGGAAAAGCGGTTCATTATATTTTACCACTCGTTCCGACTGTTTTCTCTCTTCCCTTGCAGGTTCTGCATTGATCTTCTTGATACTTCTTTCAGATGTTGTCACAAGAGCCTTGGGAACTGCTTTCACATAATAATAATACTCATCGTCCTCATATTCAAGTCTTTCTGTACGGGTATAATCTCCGCCATATACAAAAAATTCCAAAACAAGTCCTATCAGCACCGCTACAACTGCAAAAATGATCATAGGCACTACAGAAATAGAAACACCCATCATGCTGCTTCCTGCAAGCATGAGTACAACATAAATAACTCCGCCTGCTACGATAGCCGTATGCCATGCATAATCAAAAGTTCTTGTTCTGATCAGGTTTACCGCCAGGATAACTGCAACAAAAGCAACCAGAGTAAGCCACATTTCACCATTTTTCATCAGACCGTCTGCCAGAATAGTGATTCTGTCAAGAATCTGCGTATCTGCACTCTGAAGGATCTGAGACTGTGTTCTGATAAATCTTATGAAATAATAAATGATCACTCCGCCTGCTGCCGGAAGAGCGGAAAGAGCGTTTCCAAGCAGTCCGCATCCAATAGGAAGAAGTACCGGAAGATCAAATGCACACGCCATAGGTGTCAGAACCAGAACAATATTCTGTCCGGAACTGAACCTGAGAAACATGATCAGCATGAACAGGATCAGAACCAGCATAAACGCGGCCACATCGATGCCCAATACATAACTGTGAGCCACCATCAGGCCATAGCCGGTAAATATCATCATTGCTGATGGAAGTATGGAGCATATCAATGCCAGGATCAGGACAACAAAAATATTGTCCAGAACTGTCATATATCCCATATTTGAGTTGATCCAGATAAAATATACAAGCGCCAGAACAAATTTTATCAGCGGCTGCAGATACATTTCATATTTTGAATACAGACTTTTGATCTTCTGTTTAAATTCCAATAATGCTGTCATTTCCGATTCCCTCCTGCTGTTCCTCTGCCAGCGCTTCTTTTTTCTTCCCGTGTATAGATCTTACTTAATTCTGTAAGCTGTGTGTAATATTCTTTTACACTTTTTTTCGCCTTATAGTATTTCACAGAATACTGTATATATGTCAGGACAGAATATCCTACAAGTGCTGCCACATAACCGACGATTATGTAGATCCCCAAAGAGACCAGATCCATCTTATGAAGATTCTCCATCAGATACTCACCAAAATAAACGGCCACAGCTGCAACAGCCATGATATATCCAATGGTTACAAGAAAGAAATTCTTGATCAGTGCAAGTCCGATGTAATCGCTCCTGTAATATTTGCTGACCGGAAGATATTTCCTTCCTTTGCCCTGCTCATACATGGCGATCTTTGTCATTATCTTTACCTTTTCCTCATTGATCATAATCTGCTCCTCAATCAAATATACATTTACAGACAAATCGTCTGAAATCTCCTCTATGATCTGTTTCTCACAAACAGACACAGGTATTCATAGTACTTTAATTGTATCATATATCACTATGCATGAAAAGTATTTTTATGGTTTTTCTCATCCCTGCCCCGTACATAGTGTAATACAATACACTTTTTCTGCTCCCGCCGCCTTCAGGCATGAAGCGGCTGCTTCCATTGTGCTTCCTGTAGTATACACATCATCCACTACAACCACAGTAAATCCCCGCAGGTCCTCTTTTACACAAAAAGCATCCTTCAGATTCTGTTTTCGCTGCACCGCATTCAGTTTTTTCTGCGATCTGGTTTCATGGATCTTTTTCAAAAGATCATGGGCTACCGGTATCTCAAGCTTTTCTCCTATCCGTTCTGCCATATATCCTGCCTGGTTAAATCCTCTCATTCTCTGCTTTGCGGCGGTAAGAGGGATCGGAACTATCACATCCGGATTCCATCTGCGTATCTCATCACCTGCATATCTGCAGACAGATACTCCATAAAAATCTCCATATTCTCTGGCTCCATAATATTTATATCTTACCAGAGACTGCCGTAGTTTTCCATCATAAAGAAATACCGACCTGTTTCTGTCAAAGGTCCGTTTACGCCCCCGGCACTCCGTACAGTATTCCTCCTGGGGTTTTACCGGCTTTCCGCATTTCAGACAATAATGACTGCCTACCCGGCTGAATCCATCCTCACATTCCGGACATACAAGGCTTTCCTGATCTTTCAGGATCCTGTGGCAGACCGGACAGTGTCTGGGATACAAAATATTCAAAAAAGTATGGATGATCTTTTTCACTAAACTTCCTTTCTCCCCGATGAAAAAGGATTCTACAGTTCTTCTTTCAGACGTATGTCAAGAGAACTATAGCGTCTCTGCTGCTTTTCATTATTGATCATTTCACGGAATGTCTCCTCGCTTCCTACCAGTGTCACACATTTCCGCGCTCTGGTAACTGCGGTATAAAGCAGATTTCTGTTCAAAAGCATCCTTGGTCCGGACAAAAGAGGAATCACCACTGCCGGGTATTCAGATCCCTGGGATTTATGTATGGTCACCGCATAGGCAAGCTCCAGTTCCTCCAGTTGTTTAAAAGAATATTCTGCACAGCGTCCATCCTCAAATTCCACTTCCGCCGTCTCCGAAAACTCATTAATGGTTTTCAGTATACCGGTATCTCCGTTAAAAACACCTACACCCTTGTCAACCGGGATTCCGTATCTGCCCCTGACTTCCCATTCAAGCTGGTAGTTATTCCGTATCTGCATCACCTTGTCTCCCTCCCGGAAAAGTCCCTGTCCCAGTTCTTTTTCCTTTTTAGAGGGATCCGGAGGATTCAGATAACGCTGCAGGATCTGATTCAGACGTTCCACCCCAAGAAGCCCTTTTCTCATAGGTGTCAGCACCTGGATATCAAAAGGTTTCGCCTCCACATATCTGGGCAGTTTTTCCTGGATCAATGCGATTACTACCCGGATGATGATATCTGCATCCTGTCTTTTCAGAAAAAAGAAATCTCTGCTTTTATTACTGAGAGTGACCTGTTCTCCTCTGTTGATCTTATGTGCATTGACCACGATATCACTTTCCGACGCCTGACGAAAAATCTTCTTCAGTTCCACAACCGAAAACTCTCCGCTACAGATGATATCACGCAGAACATTTCCAGGCCCTACACTGGGCAGCTGATTCTCATCTCCTACCAGGATCAGTCTTGTGCCTGCTGTCACTGCAAGAAGGAGCGAATGCATTAAATGGATATCTACCATGGACATTTCGTCTATGATGATCACATCTGCATCAAGAGGATTTTCTGCATTTCTTTCAAAATGAACTGCCTGCCCTTCCCTTTCTTCCTCCGGAAGTCCGTTCAGCTCCAGAAGCCTGTGGATCGTCTGTGCTTCATATCCGGTAGCCTCCGTCATTCTCTTGGCCGCACGGCCTGTGGGCGCTGCCAGGCGAAGTTCAACACCTTCTCCTTCAAAAAAACGGATAATGGCATTGATCGTCGTAGTCTTTCCGGTTCCCGGACCTCCCGTTAAAATAAACAGACCGTGGCTGGCCGCCTCGGTCACTGCCTTTTTCTGCATCTCGTCCAGGATCGTCCCGGTTTCCTTTTCAATCTGTCTGATCCGCCTCTGGACAAACCCTTCATCCTCCGGACAGAGAATATTCAGTTCTTTCAGCATTCTGGCGGTATTCAGTTCCAGATAATAAAAACGGCTGGGATACACCAGCACAGAATCCCCGTTTTCTTTCAGGACGACTTTTCTCTCCATGGCAAGATCCATCAGATGCTTTTCCATATAAGAAGGATCTATCCCCAGAAGTACTGATGCCCGTCCAAACAATTCTTCCTGTGGAAGATATACATGTCCTTCCCCTGATGCCTGTAAAAGAGTATACATCATCCCGCTTCGGATCCTGTAATCTGAATCTGTATGGATACCTATCCTTCCTGCGATCTCATCTGCGATCTTAAATCCCACTCCACTGATATCATCTGCCAGACGATATGGATTCTCCTGAAGGACACTGTATACAGAGTCCCCATATTTCTGGTAAATCTTGGCTCCCAGATTCAGTGAGATCCCATATTTCTGCAGGAACATCATCGCTTTGCGCATATCTGCCTTTTCAGATGTCTGTGCAGCGATCTCCCGGGCTTTTTTTTCACTGATCCCTTTTACCTCAGCCAGTCGTTCCGGTTCCTCCTCGACGATCCTCAGCGTATCTTCTCCAAAATGACGGACGATCCTGGCAGCAAGAGCTGCCCCGATGCCTTTGATGGCGCCGGAGCCCAGATATCTCTCCATTGCCAGCGCATCCTCCGGCATTTTTTCTACAAAGGAAGTGATCTGGAACTGTTTCCCGTAAACATGGTGGTTGATATAGCTTCCCGATGCTTCTATGGTGGCTCCCTGGCTGATCACCGGAAAGTTTCCCACACAGGTCAGTTCCTCCTGACCTTCCACTCCTTTCATCACAAAGACCGTATATCCATTGTCTTCATTTCTGAAGATAACATGGTCAATGTATCCGGTCACACATTCACTCATATCACTACTCATCCATTCTTGCCATGATCTCGGCATATTTTCCTGTACCCACTGCAACTACATTCATAGCATTCTGTACGGTCAGTGTATTTACGCCTGTTTTTTGTTCTATCAATACGTCCATGCCTTTCAGAAGAGCACCGCCTCCGGTCAGGACGATTCCTCTGTCCACAATATCAGCGGCCAGTTCCGGAGGTGTTTTTTCCAGAACTCCATGTACTGTTTCCACAATCTGCCCGGTTGCATCTCTGAGTGCTGCTCGTACCTCCTCAGAAGTCAGTTTGATCTGCTTCGGAAGCCCGGTCATGATATTTCTGCCTTTTACCTCCAGCACCTGAGGATTGGCTTCCTCCACAGCTGTTCCGATCTTGATCTTGATCTCTTCCGCCATATCCTCGCCAATAAAAAGACTGTGTGTCTTTCGGACATACTCCAGAATTGCCTGATCAAAGGCATCTCCTGCTACTTTTACGGAAGCAGAAACAACAACACCTCCAAGAGAGATCACTGCCACATCTGTTGTACCGCCTCCAATATCCACGATCAGATTTCCAAAAGGCTTTGTCACATCCACGCCGGAACCGATTGCTCCTGCAATGGGCTCTTCCACAAGGAATACCTGACGGGCACCTGCCTGATAAGTAACCTCTTCTACTGCTTTTCTCTCAATTTCTGTGATCCCGCTTGGAACACAGATGCTGATGCGAGGTTTTCGAAAAGCTCTGCTTCCCATCGCTTTGGTGATAAAATACTTCAGCATTTTTTCTGTAACATTAAAGTCAACGATCACGCCCTGGCGGATCGGACGGATCACTTCCATATTGGAAGTAACATGACCAGCCATCTGGCGTGCCTCCTCACCTATGGCTCTGATCTTTTCTGTATCCTTATCATATACAACTATAGAAGGTTCCTGAAGTACAAGTCCCTTTCCTGTAGAATAGACCAGACAGTTCTTTGTCCCCAGATCGATACCAATATCACTTGCAGGCATAATGCCCTCCTTTCCGACCATTTTCTGAAATCCTGATATCTGCAGAAAAATATATTTTCATATTATTTCTATTATTTCAAATATTTTGCCACATACTGACCGGTATAAGATTCCGGTACTTTTGCAATCTCCTCCGGCGTTCCTCTGGCGATGACAGTGCCTCCTCTGTCTCCTCCTTCCGGTCCCATATCTATGATATAATCTGCTGCTTTTATCACATCAAGGTTATGCTCGATCACAACCACGGTATTACCGCCTTCTGCCAGCCGTTTCAGGATATCCACCAGTTTATGGACATCTGCAAAATGAAGACCGGTTGTAGGTTCATCCAGAATATAAATAGTCTTTCCGGTGCTTCTCCGGCTCAGCTCTGAGGCAAGCTTGATACGCTGTGCTTCTCCGCCGGAAAGTTCTGTGGAAGGCTGTCCCAGACGGATATAGGAAAGTCCCACATCATAAAGTGTCTGGATCTTTCTGCGGATAGAAGGAATATTTTCAAAAAATGTAAGCGCTTCTTCCACTGTCATATTCAGAACATCATAAATATTCTTATCCTTATATTTTACCTCAAGGGTTTCACGATTATAGCGTTTTCCCTTACATACTTCACAGGGAACATAAACGTCCGACAAAAAATGCATTTCAATCTTAATGATACCGTCGCCGCTGCATGCCTCACATCTTCCGCCTTTTACATTAAAACTGAACCGGCCTTTTTTATATCCCCGGGCCTTTGCATCTGCAGTAGATGCAAAGAGATCTCTTATCTGATCAAAAACACCTGTATATGTGGCAGGGTTTGATCTGGGCGTCCTGCCTATTGGTGACTGGTCAATGCTGATTACTTTATCCAGTGCATCCATCCCCAGTATCTCTTTATGTTTTCCCGGAATGATCCTTGCACGGTTAAGATCCCTTGCCAGTGTTTTATAAAGCACTTCATTGATAAGAGAACTTTTTCCTGATCCGCTGACACCTGTAATACAGGTCATAATCCCCAGCGGGATATCCACATTTACATTCTTCAGGTTATTTTCTGAGGCGCCGCGGATCTTCAGCCAGCCCGAAGGCTTCTTTCTCTCTGATGGTACAGGAAGGCTGCATTTGCCGCTGAGATAGGCGCCTGTAATGGACGCTTCATTTTTCATCAGATCCTCTGCCGTTCCCATGGCGACAAGTTTTCCACCGTGTTCCCCGGCTCCCGGTCCGATATCCACCACACAATCTGCCGCACGCATGGTATCTTCATCATGTTCCACAACAATAAGACTGTTTCCAAGATCCCTCAGACGCATCAGCGCTTTCAGCAGTTTATCATTATCTCTCTGATGAAGTCCGATACTTGGTTCATCCAGGATATAGGCTACTCCAACCAGACCGGAGCCAATTTGCGTTGCAAGACGGATCCTCTGAGCCTCTCCGCCGGAAAGTGTGGAAGTTGCCCTTCCAAGAGAAAGATAATCCAGTCCTACCTCCGCAAGAAATCCTACCCTGGCACGAATCTCCTTCAGGATCTGTCTGCCGATCAGTTCCTGCTGCTCTGTCAGTTTCAGTTCTTCAAGAAATTTTTTCAGATTTTCTATGGAAAGAGCTGTCAGCTCATAAATATTCTTATCACCAACAGTAACTGCCAGTGCTTCCTTTTTCAGACGCTGCCCCTTACATGTTTTACAGGGTGTAATCCGCATAAAAGATTCATATTCCTGTTTCATGGCATCAGATCCGGTTTCCCGATATCTCTGTTCCACATTTTTGATCAGGCCCGGAAACGCCACGTCATATACGCCCTCGCCTCTCTGCCCTTTATAATAAACCTTTACAGAATGGCCGTCTGTACCATGTAGCAGCACGTCCTTGATCTTCTGCGGATAATCCTGAAAAGGAGTGTCCAGGCTAAACTCATATTCTTTTGCCAGCGCGTCCAGGATCGCTCTGGTAAAACTTCCCTTGTCTGTGCAGGACTGCCATCCCATCACTGCAATCGCTCCCTGCTGGATGCTCAGGGATTTATCCGGTATCATCAGATCCTCATCAAATTCCATTTTATACCCCAGACCAAAACAATCCGGGCAGGCACCAAAGGGATTATTAAAAGAAAAGCTTCTCGGTTCGATCTCATCAATGCTGATCTGACAGTCCGGGCAGGAAAAACTCTGGCTGAAAGTCAGAACATTTCCATCCATAGTGTCAACCATCAAAAGACCGTCTGCAAGATCAAGGACCGTCTCAATAGAATCTGCCAGTCTCTTCTCGATCCCCGGTTTTACCACCAGACGGTCAACAATGATTTCTATATTATGTTTGATATTTTTATCCAGTTTGATCTCTTCCGATAATTCATACAGGCTTCCGTCAATCTGCACACGGACATATCCGCTTCTTTTTGCATGGTCAAGAAGCTTCGCATGCGTTCCTTTACGTCCTCTGACCACCGGTGCAAGCAGCTGTATCCTTGTGCGTTCCGGAAGAGACATGATATGATCCACCATCTGATCTACGGTCTGCTTTTTGATCTCCTTCCCACATTTCGGACAGTGCGGGATTCCAATCCTGGCATACAGCAAACGCATATAATCATAAATTTCTGTTACCGTGCCTACGGTAGAACGAGGATTGCGATTGGTAGATTTCTGATCGATGGAGATTGCAGGAGGAAGTCCTTCAATCATCTCCACATCTGGTTTTTCCATCTGACCAAGGAACTGCCTTGCATAAGAAGAAAGAGATTCCATATAACGTCTCTGCCCCTCTGCATAGATTGTGTCAAATGCCAGAGAAGACTTACCTGATCCGCTGACACCTGTAAGAACCACAAATTCATCCCTTGGAATATCTACACTAAAGTTTTTCAGATTGTTTACATTTGCTCCACGGATCTTGATAAACTTTTTTCCAGTGTTGTGTTCAGCCATTTGTCCCTCCATTTTTCTTTACTGTATATCGGATCACATCAGTCCTGCAGAAAATCTGCCAGGATCTGATTACTCACATGGATCCCCTGACGGGTAAATCGCCAGAAATCCTTATTTTTTTCCATAAATCCCATGGATCTGTATTTTTCCAGTACTTCTCCATAGACTTCTTCTATAGAAACATCAAAATTTTTATAAAATCCGGTTTCTGATATGCCTTCTGTCATCCGAAGTCCCAGGAACATAAATTCCTCCTCCTGTTCTTTCACCGACAGCAGTGTCTTGTTTTTTCGTATTTTTTCCGGACAGCCGCTCCACTGCAGATATTCCTGCATATTCTCTGTATTATGAAATCGGAGTAGGGCTCTGCTGCCTTTCCATGGCATCAGAGAGGCTGCTCCAAGCCCCAGTCCCAGATACTCTGTCCGTTTCCAGTAACCGGAATTATGTCTGCATACATAGCCATCTCTGGCATAATTCGATATCTCATACTGACCATATCCATACTCCTGCAGGATCCTGGACGTATCCTCATACATTTCATATTCTGTGTCCTCATCCGGAAGATCCAGATCTTTTTCTGCAAAAGGAGTTCCTTCTTCTACGATCAGACTGTAAGCAGAAATATGCTCCGGCTTCAATTCAGCCACTGTTCTGAGATTATACTCCCAGCCTTTTCTGGTCTGACCGGGAACTGCAAACATGAGATCTATATTGATATTGTCAAATCCCGCTTGACGGGCAAGCTCATAACTCTCCAGAAATCCCTCAAAGGTATGGATTCTTCCCAACATACGAAGTTCATCATTATCCGCAGACTGAAGTCCCAGACTCAGCCTGTTTATCCCGGATTCTCTGTAAATCTTCAGCTTCTGCAATGTCAGTGTTCCCGGATTCGCCTCAATCGTAACCTCTGCACGATCAGAAAAAACAAATTTCTCTTTCAGCATCTTCATGATCTCGTTGATATCTGATGCATCCAGCAGAGAAGGCGTTCCTCCTCCAATAAATACCGAAACAATTTCCCGGTCAGGATCATCCGCACTTCCCTGTATTTCCTTTAAAAGAGCCCGCACATACGATTTCTGTGTCTCCTTTCCTGCCGGTCCGGAAAGAAAATCGCAGTACTCACATTTTCTCACACAAAAAGGTATATGGACATACAACTCCAAAGGAATGCTTTTTTTATTCCTCATCTGCACTTCCCTGCTTTGTCAGATATTCATTTACCATAGTGATATTTCCATTTGTCACTACAGCATCCTGATTTACTTCTTCCGGCTTTGGTGTAGGAGAAGGCTCCGGTGTGATGCTGATCTTCAGAACCTGCTCTGCCGCCGGATCTTTTTTCTTCTTTCCACAGCCGCAGCCGGACAAAAAAGTACAAAGTATCAGAACAGAAAGGACTGTAATCTTTTTTGCTGTATTTTTTCTCATTTTTTACCCTCTTTATCCATCAGGGACTGCTTACTTTTCGTCAAGTTTAAGGACGCTCATAAACGCCTTCTGCGGAATCTCTACGTTTCCTACCTGGCGCATACGTTTTTTACCTTCCTTCTGTTTTTCAAGAAGTTTCTTCTTACGGCTGATATCACCGCCATAACACTTGGCAAGTACGTCCTTGCGCATGGCTCTGACAGTCTCTCTGGCGATGATCTTGCTTCCCACTGCTGCCTGAATAGGAATCTCAAAAAGCTGTCTGGGGATTTCCTCCTTCAGCTTCTCGCACATCTTCCGTCCTCTCTCGTAGGCAGTGTCTGCATGGACAATAAAGGAAAGCGCATCTACTTCTTCCTTGTTTACAAGGATATCCAGTTTCACAAGTTCACTGCGTTCATAGCCGCAAAGATCATAATCCAGGGAAGCATAACCCCTGGAACGTGATTTAAGGGCATCAAAAAAGTCATAAATGATCTCATTAAGAGGAAGCTTATATTTCAGAAGAGCACGGGTTTCTTCCATATAATCCATACCGATATACTGTCCGCGGCGTTCCTGACAGAGATCCATGATCGCACCGATAAACTCTGTAGTCACCATGATCTCTGCATTGACCATGGGCTCTTCCATATATTCGATTTCAGAAGGATCCGGCAGATTAGACGGATTTGTAAGCTCGATCATATCTCCATTTGTTTTATATACTTTATAAATAACACCCGGAGCTGTTGTTACAAGATCAAGATTATACTCTCTCTCCAGTCTTTCCTGAATGATCTCCAGATGGAGGAGTCCAAGAAAACCACAGCGAAAACCAAATCCAAGGGCTATCGATGTCTCCGGCTCATAAAAAAGAGAGGCATCATTCAGCTGAAGTTTCTCCAGCGCGTCACGGAGATCTCCGTATTTCGCTCCATCCGCCGGATAAAGTCCGCAGTAGACCATAGGCTGTACTTTCTTATAACCCGGAAGGGCTTCTGCACATGGATTTGCCACATCTGTTACGGTATCACCCACACGGGTATCACTGACGTTTTTGATACTTGCAGTAAAGTATCCTACCATACCTGCGCTCAGCTCATCACAGGGGATAAAACGTCCTGCGCCAAAATACCCTACTTCCACTACTTCTGCTGTAAAGCCAGTAGCCATCATCTTGACAGTAGTTCCTTTTTTTACCCTTCCGTCCATCAACCTGCAGAATACAATAACGCCTTTATAGGAATCATAAATGGAATCAAAGATCAGGGCCTTCAGCGGAGCATCCGGATCCCCGCTGGGAGCAGGTATCTTCTCCACGATCTGTTCCAGCACATCCTCAATATTCAAGCCTGTCTTGGCTGAAATCTGCGGCGCATCCTGTGCTTCCAGTCCGATCACATCCTCAATCTCATTGATTACACGATCCGGCTCCGCACTTGGAAGGTCGATCTTATTGATCACAGGAAGCACATCAAGATTATGTTCCAGAGCCAGATATACATTTGCCAGAGTCTGGGCCTCTATTCCCTGAGCGGCATCTACAACAAGGATCGCACCGTCGCAGGCCGCAAGACTTCTGGACACCTCATAGTTAAAATCCACATGTCCCGGGGTATCGATCAGGTTAAAAATATATTCTTCCCCATCTTTTGCTCTATATACAATTCGGACCGCCTGAGATTTTATTGTAATTCCGCGCTCACGCTCCAAATCCATATTGTCCAGGATCTGGGACTGCATCTCCCTCTGGGTCAGAAGTCCTGTTTTTTCAATAATACGGTCAGCCAGTGTGGACTTACCGTGGTCGATATGTGCAATAATGCAGAAATTTCGAATCTTGCTCTGATCTGTCATTCCGCAGTCTTCCTCCTCTTATTTACTATATATTTCGCCGCTGTTCTCTCCGCCACAGCAGCCATGTTTTCATGGCATTCGTGCCTCATTATAGCATAGGTATCTGTATCAAGTCTATACATCCTCTCTGGTTTCCCTATGTCCCAGCACTGTTTTCAGGGTGTTTTTTCTATCTGTTTTTATTATACAAACGTATGTTCCAGCTTTCAAGCCTGTTTTTTATTTTATTCAAAAAACTTTCGACAAAATCCTGTCTGTTGTTATAACAAAACAGACAAGTCCGCTTCAAGCTCCCTGAATTCTCGCGGAATGTTTTTTATTCACCAGGAAAGTTAGTACAGAATGTACTACTTTCCTGGTGAATAAAAGAGACAGACTTCCAAAGGCACAATGCCTCTGACCTGTCTGTCTCCTGTCGCTGCAGATAAACTTTCCGTTTCTGTCTTATTCTACATCTTTGCTTTTTTCCTGAGATATTAATCTTGCTCCGCCATAAATCCCTGCCTCACTTCCCAGCGAAGCCAGCCGGAATTCTATATTTTCACATGGAGGATAGGCATATTTGTGATAATATTTTTCAACATAATCCAAAATAATATTTCCTGCCTGGGATACACCACCACCAATAACAATTCTCTCAGGATTTATAATACAGGCACTTGCCGCCAATGCCTTTCCAAGATAATATCCAAACTTTTCTGCAATCTGAATTGCCAGCGGATCCTGTTTACGTACTGCATCAAATACGATACGTGCAGACAGCTCCTGTCCGCGCAGAACGGAATCTTCTGAAGAATCTTCCAGAATTTGATTTCCCAGCCAGCAGATACCCGTAGCTGAAGCAAACTGCTCCAGACATCCATATTTTCCACAGTTGCATTGTTTTGCCATATGATCTTCCACATGCATATGACCGATTTCTCCTGCTGCTCCCGATACTCCGGAAAGTATTTTATCATTGATCACTATACCGCATCCAATTCCTGTTCCCAATGTAACAAAAAGCATGCTGTGACAATTTTTTCCGCTTCCTTTCCATATTTCTCCCAAAGCAGCCAGATTTGCATCATTTTCTGCTTTTATCTGGATTCCGGTAAGATTTTTCAGATCTCTGGCAACCGCTTTCCTGTCCCAACCCAAATTTTCTGCATGCAGTACAGTCCCATCTTCCATTACCAGACCTGGTACACCAATCCCCGCTCCGACAATCTGTTCCCATCCAAATCCCCATGTCTTCAGATTCTTTTCCAGAGAAACAGCAATGTCTTCCAGAATATTTTTTCCATTTTCCTGTATTCGTGTCGGAATGCTCCATTTTTTCAGAAGCATTCCTTCCATATCGAATAATCCAAATTTTACTGAGGTGCCGCCTATATCAATTCCTAAACACCACTTTTTCATTACGCACCTCCCTCTGCATTCTGATTTTGATCAGGCTTTTTCTTTTTTCTGAAGCAGAACTGCTATAATAATGATCGCTCCTTTAAATGCCTCCCGCAAAAATGGCGGAACGCCCCACAGATTCAAAAGATTATTCATGATCGCAATTGTCATAACACCCATGACTGTTCCCTGAATACTTCCTTTTCCTCCGGAAAAGCTTGTACCTCCCACTACTACAGATGCGATAGCATCCAGTTCATATCCGGCACCCGCATTGGCATAATCCATAGAACCGATACGAGCGATCGTAAGAGTTGCCGTTAAGGCTACAAGAAATCCCATAAGAATATAAACTTTGCATTTTACTTTATTTACATTCACACCAGAAAGCCGCGCAGTACGTTCGTTGCTTCCAACTGCATACACCTGACGTCCAAATACTGTTTTCTGTGCTACAATATAAAGAATAACTGCTGTAATGATCCAATATACGATTGGAAGTATCATATAACCTCCAATCTCTGCATTTGCCAGCTTACAGAATGGTGCAGGAACCTTCGGATTCACACTCTGCATAAAATGCTGAGTGACAGAACGAAAAATTTTCTGCGTTCCTAAAGTAACAATAAAAGGCGGAATCATTCCCCATGATGCAAGTGATCCTGTAAATCCGCCCAGTACAAGACCAATGAGAATCCCAACTGCAATCGCAATCAGATATGCCGGTACTCCGGTGATCCCAAATCTTGAAAGTGTTCCAATGGTATTTGCATCCATAAGCACCATCATAACCGCACCAACTGCTACAAGTGTAGATCCAACCGCAAGATCAATACCTCCGGAAATAATGACAAATGTCATACCAAGAGAAATAATTCCAATACCTGCATTATTTCTCAGTACATTTGTAAAATTCCTGATCCAAAGTTCTACACATTCACCAAAGCTTCCGCAAGCAGAATAGTTTAATGCCAGAGTCTGAAGAATGACCATAAAAAGCAATACCAATCCAATACTGAATAAAGAATTGTTTTTCCACTGACCCACCAGCCAGCTCAGGACATTTTTATTTTGTTTTTCTTTACCGTTCATTACTTACCCTCCTGATTATTTGTGCCCGCCGGTTGCAAGCCTCATAATGGTTTCTTCTTTCATTTCATCTCCATGAAGCTCGTCCTGGATCGTACCATGATACATGACCACTGCCCTGCTGCAGATTCGGATGATCTCCTGAGCCTCACTGGAAAGAATCACAACTGCAATCCCTTGTTGTGCAAGTTCCAGGATGATATTATAGATATCTTCCTTTGCTCCTACATCCACACCCTGAGTAGGATTATCCAGAATTAATACTTTAGGATTTGCCATCAGCCATTTCGCCAGTACCACTTTTTGCTGATTTCCTCCAGAAAGGCTTCCGATCAGATCCGTACCTTTTCCCAGCTTGATCCTCAGATTTTCTACAAATTTGTCAAATTCTTTCTTTTGTCTGATTTTGTCTATAATTCCATAACGCGTCATTTTAGGAAGTACTGCAATGGACGCATTTTCCATAATATTCATATCCTTTATAATGCCATTCTCCTTACGATCTCTGGGGACATATCCGATCCCCTGATCCATGGCCTGCTGCACACTGGAAATCCTGCATTCCTGTCCTTCTACAAATATCCGTCCGCTATATTCCGGCATACATCCGAATACTGTCTGGAACACTTCTGTTCTTCCGTCACCCAGAAGTCCTGTTACACCAAGAATTTCTCCTTTATGTACTGCCAAGGAAATATCTTTAAATTTCTTATCCAGGGACAGATTTTCCAATCTTAATATCTCTTCCCCATATTCCTGCTGCTGACGAAGAGATTCCGTTCTTACTTCATGGCCCACCATGAACTTTGCCAGTTCATTGATACTGGTATCGCTTACATTTCCATGAGCCACCATCTGACCGTCCCGCAAAACAGTATAGCGGTCACAGAACTCCATAACCTCTCGTAGTTTATGTGAAATAAATACAATCCCTACTCCCTGTTTTTTCAGAGTCCGCATCATAGTAAATACGTGTTCAATCTCCGGTTCTGTCAGCGACGTAGTTGGTTCATCCATAATGATCAGCTTTGCATTCATCATTAGCGCCCGTGCAATCTCTACAATCTGTTTATAAGATGCATCAAGATCTCTGACCATTGTTTTCGGATCAATTTCTACTTCTATCCGTTCAAATACTTTCCGCGTCTCCTCACACATTGCTTCAATGTCCAGAAGACCATTTTTCTTTTTAATTTCTCTGCTGATAAACATATTTTCATATACAGCAAGATCATTAATCAGGTTCAATTCCTGATGAATAAATCCAACACCTGCATTCAAGGAATCCAGCGGAGTCGCAAATTCAACCAGCCTGTCATCAATGGAAATAGTTCCCTGATCCGCTTTCAGAACACCACCAAGTATATTCATAAGTGTGGATTTTCCTGCTCCATTTTCACCTAACAGCGCACAGATCTCACCACCGGAAAGCGTAAAATCAATTCCCTGCAGTACGTTATTTGCGCCAAAAGATTTTGTAATCCCTTTCATCTTCAGATTCATATCTGACCTCCAGCTTTCCTTTCAAACAAGGCTGCCGTATACACGGCAGCCCTTCCAAATTTCAATCATACTTATCAGTACGGAGAAGATGGATCAAGAAATTCTTCATAGTTTTCTTTATCTACAATCGTTGTTGGAATAATCAGTTTCTCTTCCACTGTTTCACCGTTCAGAAGCTGAACTGCCTCATCTACAGCTGTCTCAACCATTGCAGGAGAATACGTAGCAGAAGCCACATTAATATTCTCATATTCCGGCATCATATTAAAATATTCCTGGCATCCGCCGCCGCCTGTGATAACTTTAATGTCGTCTCTTCCAGCTTCCTGGATTGCCTGAAGAACACCGATGGATGTCTCATCATCAAGAGAGTATACTGCATCAATTTTCGGATTATTTACAAGAACATCTGCAAAATCTGCAAGACCGGCTTCACGGGTAAATTCTGTTGCATATTCGATTACTTCCCAGTTCTGATCGATTTTTTCCATCTGCTCATAAAAGCCTTCCATACGGAGATCATTTACAGATCCAGCCGTAGGTACTGTCAGAGCAATTACAGTTCCATCCGGACCGATCTTATCAAGAATATAATTTGCTCCCTGTACACCCATATCCTTATTATCACCAGTTACCAGATAATAACCTTCAAGATCGAATTCAAGGTCAAAGCATACCAGAGGGATATCTGCATCAAGGATTTTCTGAAGCGGAGCTTCCATACCTGCCCACTGCGGATACGCCACGATAGCATCCACGTTCTGAGTGAGAAGGTCATCAAGGTCTGCTGTCATATCTTCTGCATTTCCACTTGTTGCAATAATAAAGTCTTTGATCTTTCCTTCTTCTTTTAATTCTTCGCAGCGTTTTTCTGCATGGTATGCTACTGCTGCAACCCATCCATGGGTTACTTCCGGTGCCAGTACACCGATCACGTACTCACTGGCCTCTTCTGCTGCAGAAACAGTTACTGCTGTGCCGGAAAGAGATCCTGCTGCTAACCCCAGTGCCAATACCATTGCCAATCTTTTTTTCATGTTGATTCTCCTTTCACATGTACGTTTTATAACTAAAGCATCCTCGCTTATAGTTTCTCGTTTATCTCCTCCAGATATCCCAGTACCCCCAATACCTGGTCATATCGGATCATATCTGAATCTTTGTCTTTTTGCATACATTCTATAAAATGTTCCAGTTCTTCAAGATAGACTCCTGTTGGAGGAATATTAATGCCTGTTGGAATTTTGCGTTTCTCTGATGTATCCAGGATCTGAGGATCCTTTCCTTCCTGATAAAGGATGGCTTTTCCCTCTCTGGATTCCAGAACTCCATGCTCAAAGCATACACGATAGCCTGCCGACCATGGATATTCTCCATTGAACCACGCAGCTTCCGCACAAATATTTATTTTCTGTCCTTTATGATCAAATTCGTAAAGAAACCGATATTGCTGTGCCATACCGTCTTTCTCCGACCAGGCACTGGTACAATACTGACTTTCAGGGATTCCCAGAATACTGACCAGGAAATCCAGATCATGAATATGAAGATCAAATGGAAGAAGTCCACTTTTTGTTTTATCTGTCAGCCATCCTCCGCTTGTCCATTTTGGCTTTGCGGACAATCTCCAAAAATAACCGTCCAGCATTTTTCCGCAAGTCTGTTCTTCAATAACTTGCTTCAGCACCTTATATTCTGGAAAAAACCGAAGCACCTGTCCCACATACAGATGGTGTCCATATTTTTTCGCAGTATTGATCAGTTCCTCTCCCTCTGCTCTGGTAAGAGCCAAAGGCTTTTCACAGATCACGCTGCAGTATTTCAGTGCCTCTTTTGCCTGTGCATAGTGGAGAAATGTAGGAGTACAGATATCTACAACATCTAAATATTCGCTTTGTATCATTTCTGTAATATCGGAGTAACCATTTACTCCCCATTTTTCAGCTTTTTCTCTGTTTCCACAGACTGCTGCAACCTGACATTCCTCTATATATTGGTAATTTGTATAATGCACAGTACCCATACCGCCTGTACCAACAATACCCACACGTATCATAGCTGCACCACCTACATCAAAGTATGAAGATAGCGATATGCTATTCCTATTCCTGCACGGGTATCTTCTATGGACCCCTCAAATGCACGGTCTTCACATTCCAGACAGGCAGATCCGCCATATCCGATCTCATGCAGCCGAGTAATCAGTTTTGGAAAATCCACATCTCCATAGCCAGGAAGTTTCGGTGTGTGCCAGAGTCCGGGATAAGAAAATCTTCCGTACTCCTCCACTTTTTCCTGATCGATCTGAAGGTCTTTAAAATGAATATGGAAAATACGATCTGCAAAATCTACCACAGGTTTCCATACATTCATTCCCTGCAGAATCATATGCGACGGATCAAAGCATAAACCAATATTCGATCCCATAGCAAACATTCTGCGCCATACCTGCGGACTGACAGCCAGATTATTACCTCCCGGCCACTCATCCTTTGTAAAATACATAGGACAGTTTTCAATGGCTATCCCCACACCCCGCTCCTGTGCATATTTAAGAATGGGCGGCCATATTTCTTCCATCAGATCCAGATTTTCTTCTACTGTCTTTGTTTTATCTTTTCCGATAAATGTAGTTACCAGGTTTACCTTCATCAGCGCTGCTGCTTCAATAACCTTTTTCAAATGCTCTCTGGACTTCTCTGCTGTTTCTGTATCATCTGACAGCGGATTCGGGAAATAAGCCAGCGCCGCTATCTCAATTCCCTTTTCTTCGGCATAATCCAGATATTTCTTTGCACTTTCCTCTGTCATTCCATCTACGTCGATGTGCGATACTCCTGCATATCTGCGTGATGCTTTTTCCCGGGGCCAGCAGCATACCTCAAGAGACTGAAATCCTGTCTCGGCTGCAAAATCCACCACCTGCTCAAAAGTATAATCAGCAAGAATCGCTGTATGTAAACCAAGTTTCATCATAGTTTTCATCCCCCTGTATTCAGATTTTTACCCAGGCACGTTTCTGCGCAGATTCATAAACTTTTTCATTCAGGATCATCTCTCTCAGACCATCCTCAAAACAGGCAAAATCCTTTTTTGAAGTATCCTTATTTATCACGGCCTGATAAAATTTATCAAACTGAGCTTTAAATGTATCCGGAAATCCCTCTACATGACCTCCTGGATATCCAATCACACCACATGCTTCATCCGATAAAATAGAAGGATCCTTCGGTGCTTTCTGATTAAAAGTTTCCCGTCGTCCGATCCAGAGTTCCTGAGAGTCCTCGCTGTCCCAATGAAGGGCACATTTACTTCCGCTGATAGAAATGATCTGCTGGTTCTTACGGCCTGCCGTTACCTGGCTGACATTCACACTTCCGATCGCTCCATTTTCAAAACGGAAAAGAATGCTGCACCAGTCCTCAGTTTCAATGGGAACATCTTCATAATCTTCCGGTCGAAGCGCCATTCCGGAAAAAGTTGCAACCTCTTTCAAAGGTTTCTTTCTGGTCTTATGCATAATGTCGAATTCGGCAAGAAGCTCTACAGCTCTCTGACCGGTTATATCCTCAACCATATCAATCCAGTGTGTACCTATATCAGAAAACGCTCTGGTCTTTCCTGACAGTTTAGGATCCAGTCTCCAGCTCCAGTCGCTTTCCAGAAACAACCAGTCCTGCAGATAGCTGCCTGTTACTGCATAAATATCGCCAACTTCTCCACTTCTTACCATAGCCTTCATCTGCTGAACCTGTGGATTCATACGAAGAGAATGATTCACTCCTGTAACAATATGATGCGCTTTTGCATACGAGCACAGTTTTTCTGCTTCCTCCACTGTCATAGTAAACGGTTTTTCCAGCATAACACTCAGTCCATGCTCCATGGCATACATTGCCATTTCAAAATGGGTATGGTTTGGTGTACAGATATGGACTGCATCCAGATCCTCCTTCTGGATCATTTCCCGATAATCGTCATATCCATGAGCTACATAAAGCGCTTCCGCTTTTTCTGCTCCGCCTCCTGCATCTGCCACTGCAGCAACATCTATATACCCCAGTCTTCGCAGCGCTTCTACATGTGCGGTTCCAATAAAGCCAATTCCTATTACCCCAACTCTTAACTTCTTCATTACCTTCTCCTTTTTATACTGATTTTGATTTTACAGTTCAAACCCTGCTTTCTGAAGATAAAGTGCAGATTTCTTTACCGCCTCATCAATCTCTTTCAAATCTCCTGGTCCTTTTTCGGTAAATTCGATTTCTACAGAAAACGGACACATATTTTCAGTTCCTTTAAGAATCCCAAAAATTTCTGAAAAATCAATCTCTCCCTCTCCCAGGGCCGGAAAATTCCATTCTTTCTGCTGTCCCGCTTTATCCTTCAGATGCATATATGCCACCTGATCTGCACAATTTTTCAAATCTTCTGCTACATTGACCCCACCATAAAAAATTGCATTAGCTGTGTCATAATTGATCTTTACTCTGGGATTTCCCACAAGATTAACGATTTCTTTCAAAATATTTCCGTTTCCGTGCTCCCCATGCACTTCCAGGACAAGAGTCATATCAAACTCTTCCAAATAAGGAATAAAATCAGAAATATGCTGTGCAACAGTCTCATTGGAAGCTACTGCCTGATCCTTCAGATGAGCCTCTCCTACAGAAGAAACAATGTAATCACATCCAAAAAAAGCAGCCAGCTTAATATTTTCAATAAAATCCTCCATCCGTTCTCTATCCATAAGGTTACAGTGTCCGCTCATGGAAAACGGAGTCATATTATACTCTTTCAGAAGCTTTTTGACCTCCAGAAGCCTGTGAAACGACTGATCTGGAAATACATGTTCTGTCCAGCCTTTGGTAGCTGTCAGTTCTATATAATGAAACCCTGCCGCTGCTGCTCCTCTGACTGCCTCTTCAATAGAATATCCATGATAACAGTTGGAATTTACTCCTATGATTCTTTTCATTTTCTTGATCCCCCATTTTAATCATCTGGATTTACCCTTATCGTAACATTCCCCAGTTTTGCACTTTTTTCAATAGAATGCCTTACACACTCCTGTATCATTCCCTGAGCACAGCAGGTACTGTCTGTATTGATCTGCAGTCTGGGAAGTACATCCTTTGGAAAATATGGACGAATCCTTTCTTCTATCATCTCAAGAGCCACTTTGTCAATATATTTTCCCTGTATCACTACAATCTCAGGCGCTGTAATACAGCCTACACTGACAATGCCTTTTGCTATAAGATCGTAATAATTTTCCAACAATTTCTTATTCCCGGGATTCATCTGTATTTTCTGCTGAAGCTCCATTACACAGTTTTCAAAATCTCCACGGCCATTTACTGGTTCATGACTGCTGTTCAGATCATCATGAAAGATCAAAAATCCTAATTCTCCGGCAAAACTGTCTTTGCCTCTGTGTAGTCTTCCATCTATAATAATGCCTGCACTTAGAGCATCCTCCGCATAAATATATACCATATCCGAATACTGCCCCTGAAGTTTACTTTCATAATACCCAAGAGTCATCATTCTGGTGTCATTTTCCACCAGCACATCGATTCCAAACCGTTTCTGCAGTTCCTCCTGAAGATTGTATTTTTCCCACTCCGGAATCTCCGGAATATGTTTTATAAGTCCGCTGCTTCTTACGACACCGGGAACTGTAATACCAATAGAAAGAACCGTACCTTCTACCTTTGCGATCAGTTCCCTGATACATCCACATAAAAAATCCAAATGATTTTGTTCATACTCCTTATGATAAACATATCTTTTTTCATATCGGATCTCTCCGGTAAGATCTACAAGAGCCGCCGAAAAACCGCCTGATTCATATAAAAGCAAAATCGTGTTATGAGAACGATCCGCCTCGTATTTTACAGCTTTCCGTCCTACCCCCTCACCACTTCTTCCAGTCTCCCGGATCCATCCCTCTTTTAAAAGGATATTGACCCGTTTGGTAACTGTCGGAAGACTTAGTGCTGTCTGTTCTGCAATTTCAGGTTTTGAAATGGGGCCTGATTTATAAATTAAATCCCGTACAATGTCCGTATTTAGATTTTTTAGTAATCTTGGCTGACCTAATAACATCTATGCCCTATCTCCATTTCATATTTTTAGCAGAATTTCCATATTTTTTTATTCCCCCAGAAAAAGTTCGATGGGATATTTTACTTTTGGCGGATTCTCCAGTGGAAGTTTTATTTTTTTACCTGTTCCGGCAGATATATAAGCCGCATAAATTATTTCAAGCACTGCCCGCCCATCTTCACCTGTGACTGCAGGTGTCCTGTCTTCTCTGACACACTCTATAAAATGAGAAAGCTCCTGAGGATATCCCTGGTTAAATGCTTCCTCAAAAATAGTAAACGTCCATCCCTGGGTGGAACCGGCCTTTTCCATTGCATATCCATAACCATCTTTACTGTATGTCAATGCAGAATTTCCTCTGAACAGATCTGCATAGGAGACTCCTTTGTTTCCATACACCTCGATTCTGTCATCCATTCCACCAAGTTTGGCCCAGCTGTCTTCTGCCATTCCCACAACACCATTATCAAACTCTACGATAGTAATTGTATTATCATCACAGTCTGTTATTTCTTTATGAAATACTGTTTTCATATCTGAATAAACACTGACTGCCTGCGCTTTTCCCGTCATCCACCGAAACCATGCCAGTGCATGACATCCCATATCCATCATCACACCGCCACCGGATGTTTCTTTGTTATAAAACCAGGGGCTGTGAGGACCATCATGTTTTTCTGCCTGCTTCAGCATATACACATCGCCCACTGCTCCTGCATTTACCATTTCACGAACCCGCTCATATTTAGGAGCAAAACATAACTCTTCCGCATACATAAGCTTCCGTCCACGGCTTTTGCATACCTGGATCATTTCATCCGCCTGCTCCAGGGTCATCGCAAGAGGTTTCTCAACAATTACATGTTTCATGGCAAATGCTGCTTTTAAACACATTTCATGATGTAAATAATTAGGGAGACAAATGTCTACAACTTCTGCATCTTCTTTTTCCAAAAGCTCGTCCACATTATTATAGGCTGCCGGAATTTTATACTGCCTTGCAAATTCTCTGGCTTTTTCCAGATTTCTTCCATAGACAGCCACGATCTCCGCCTCATGCACAAAACGCTGGTAGCTTTCCATATGAATATGAGCAATAAAACCAGTTCCCAATAATATAACTTTTGTCTTTTCCATTTGTTCCCTCCTTGTCACATTAATTAATAAACTTTATTTATTATTTATCTAAAAATAACATTTAATTCCTTGATTGTCAATATTTTTTGTATATTTTGTCGCTTTCTTTTGTACTTTTTCTTATTGAAATATCTGGAACTGTATCATCTTTTCAAACATCCCCTATTTATCTCCCCTCAGCACCCGATCCAGTATATCTGCAAAAGGTTCCATTGCATTTTTTACCTCCTGTACTGTATTTGTCTGCGCCCCCGCTTCCAGAAGAACTGCTCTTTTTCTCAGATGCAGATTATATCTCAGTCCGGACAGATAGATTCCTCTGTAAAAATCCGGGTAGTACTGCGCTGCCTGGTATTCCATCTGAAAAGAAAACGCAAGGTTATCTTCTATGTAGGGATTGGGCAGATAATCTACCACACCTTTTGACCGTGTATAGCTGAGACCATTATAGAACATGATCTGTGCCGTTGGTTTTCCATTAATCGTAGTGACCAGATGACGGTCCTCCGGCACGCCGTCTCTGTGAAGATCTATGATCACTTCTATAGACGGATTCTCTGCCAGAATTTTTTCTATATAAGGCCGTGCGTAATCATAAGCCGCACTGCGGTCAAGCTGACCTCCGGCCATATCAAACTGCTCTGTTATATGAAGCACCTGATAGCCATAAATATCGGTAAGGATTTTTTCAAGATGATCTCCTACACCTACAATGGTGTCTGCGATTTCTCCTTCTCTGGAATCCACAAAGATTTCCTGAGTGTGACTGTGATAAATAAGGATCTGAGGATTATCAGAATCCTTCTTTATGGTAAGATCCTTTGCCAGAAACTTTTCTGCATTCAGCTGTTCTGGATTTGTAGCAGTATTTTCATCTACAATAAAAAATTGATTCAACAGATAATCATAGTCCGCAAGGATCTCCGGCGACAGGTCGATTACTGGCGCCGGCTGGATCTGCGCCAGAACAGGAGCAGCTGTTACTGCAGGCGCTTCCGTTATTACAGGTGTTTCTGTTACTGCAGGTTTTTCCGTTACCGAGGGAACTTCTGCTATTTCCGTCTTCTTTTTATTTTCTGCCGGCTGAATATGCTCTTCTTTCTTCTGCTCCTGAGACGGCATGTCCTGAGTTTCCGGCGCTGGCTCTATATCCAGATCCCTGTTTTCTTTTTCCATCTGTTTTGCCAGATATGCAGCATTCCCTTCCATCAGCTTCTCATAGGTTTCCGGATCTTCTCTCTCCGGAACACTTCTGGCTTTTTTCTCCAGAAAACAATAAAGAGGAAACTGCCTGTATGCATTTCCTCTCATAAAAAAGGGGCCTGGCATTACAGCCAGAACTGCCCAAAAACATAAACTCATGATAATACAGCATGCTTTCTGGAGTTTTGTCATAGGATCACCTCTTTCAAAGTATCCTATGACAAAAAAACAATGATTATGACCATACCTTAAGAAAATGCCATATTCAGCCCTTCTGATATGGTAAAACTCAGATATTTCACTGTCTCATCCACATCCTTTGGCGTAACAAACATGCTGTATAGATTGGGAGATATCATCTCTTCCAGAAATTCTTTCTGTTCCTGTTCTTCCAGAGTATCCAGAAGATGCGCCATAGAATCATGGACGATGGTCGCCGCATCTACTACCGTAGGAACTCCTATACCGATCACTTTTACCTGAAGATTCTCTTCTGTAAGTCCGTTTCTGTGATTGCCCACGCCGGAACCGGGATGAATCCCGGTATCTGTGATCTGAACTGTCCGGTTCAGCCTTCGAACACTGCGGGCAGCCAGAGCATCTACTGCAATGACTACATCTGGTTTTGTTTCTGCCGTAACCCCCTGAATGATCTCCGAAGTTTCCATTCCCGTCTGTGCCATTACCCCGGGTATGATCCCGCTGACCCGATGCAGGATTTCCTTTCCGTTACTTTTCAGCCCGTATTCCCGGATGATATGCCGCGTCATACGGAGATTATCAATCACAAGTGGCCCCAGAGAGTCTGCTGTGATCCCCTGATTCCCCAGTCCCACTACAAGAACCGATGTTTCCCTGTCCAGATCGATCAGACTGTGAAGATGCTTTGCGATTTCCTCTGATATTTCCCGATGGTAATCTTCATCAGAAGCAGACAGGTCAGGAGCTTCTATGGTAATATAATTTCCCTGAGGACGTCCCATTGCCTTTGCCCCGTTTTCTGTAGTAATCTTTACTATCGTTGTTCGAATATCCTTTTCTTCATTATAGTCTTCATGAATCTCCACACCTCGAAGCTCCGTATCCTTTTCAGCAAAGCTTTCTGTCGCCTCCAGTGCCAGATCCGTTCTGATCCTGCTGTTACCCAACATTTTTTCTCCTCCGGATTGTCTTTTTATGTAGGATTTGTCTTTTTTATGGGAATTATGTATTGACATTCAAAGATATGTGTACTAAAATATATAAGCATGTTCACAGAAGCGCCCGTGTCTGTTTCTGGAACAGATCATCAAAAACTCGAAATGGAGGTGTATCACATTGGCTAACATTAAATCCGCAAAGAAAAGAATTTTAGTAAACAGAACTAAAGCTGCGAGAAACAAGTCTATCCGCTCTGCTGTTAAAACTTCCATCAAAAAGGTAGAAGCTGCAGTTCAGAACAACGATAAGGCTGCTGCACAGGTAGCACTCAACGAGGCAATCGCTACTATCAGCAAAGCAACATCCAAGGGTGTTTACCACAAAAACAACTGTGCAAGAAAAGTTTCCCGTTTGACAAAAGCCGTTAACAACATCGGCTGATAGAAAACGAATTTGTTTTTAATTATAAGCTTATAATTAAAAAAGACAGTCACAACCGTCATGTGACTGTCTTTTTTCTGTTTTATCGATCACCCAAGCTCAACCATTCTTCTGATACATTTTTCTGCTCCGTCCATAACATCCTGTGGCAGCCGGATCTCTTCTCCTCCCTGTCCTTTCAGACAGTTATAAATATCCATCAGTGTCGTAACCTTCATATCCATACAGGTCAGAGCTACGGAAAGAGGATAAAATCTTTTTTCCGGATAGGAAAACTGCAGATGCTCTACAATACTGTTCTCTGTCCCAATGATAAATTCTTTTGTTTCTGATTTTTCCACATAGGCCATGATCCCTGTGGTAGAGCCCACATAATCCGCATGTGCCACAACCTCCGGACGACACTCGGGATGTACAAGAAGAAGAGCTTCCGGATGGGCAGCTTTCGCTTTTTCTGTCTCCGCTCCGGTAACTGCCGCATGACGGGGACATCCTCCGTTATAAAAAGCAAAGGTCTTTTCCGGAATCTGCTCTGCAACAAAATGCCCCAGATTTGGATCCGGTATAAAAAGGATCTTATCATGATCCAGGCGGCGGCAGATCTCCACTGCAGAAGCAGAAGTCACACACACGTCACACTCTGTTTTCAATTCAGATGTCGTATTGATATAAGCCACAACTGCATAGCCGGGATATTGCTTTTTCAATTCTCTCAGCTCATCGACTGTAAGCTGCTCTGCCATAGGGCAGCCTGCTGTGGGATTTGGAAGCCACACCTTTTTATCCGGGCTTAATATCTTACATGTCTCTGCCATAAAACGTACACCGCACATAAGGATGCCGTCACAGTCACTTTTGGAAGCCTGCACGCTTAATCCATAAGAATCACCTGTGTAATCTGCAACCTCCAGGATCTCATGCCCCTGATAGGCATGTGCCAGAATACAGATATTCTTTTCCTTTTTCAGACGGAGGATCTCCTCCTGTATCTCTGCGATCTTCATCATTGATTCTCCTCTTTTTCTTTCTTCTCCCAGGGCTGCAAAGGCGCCAGGAATCCGGCTTTTTCAAGCTGCTGTCCGATCAGGTCCAGCCGTTCCTGGCTGGATGCCTCCACCAGATGGTAATGATAGCCTGAAGTAGCATTGCTCAGGACTGTAGAATGACTGCTGTTTAAAGCCTCTACAAACTCTGTCACATCATGACGGGACCGGATATCCATTTCTGCAGATACGCGTCCGTATACTCTGTGACTGATACTGATATTTTTTACATGGCCGCCGCAGTCTACGATCAGGTTCAGCTCCTCTGCCGCCTGCTCCTGTCTGTGACGCACCTTAAATTCTCTGGTAAAACTGGTATCCTGCTGTATGGCATATCCCTTGGTCGTAGATAGGATACCCGGCGTAGACGCACGTATCACCGCCATATCCTGAACGATCACCTGACGGCTTACACCGAATCTTGCAGCAAGTTCTCTGGCAGCAACCGGAGTTTCCGTTCCCTGAAGGATACGCAGGATCTCCTTTCTCCTCTCAGAGGTGTTCATGATATACCTCCTCTCAGACTGCATGAAGATTCTTCATAGAGATATCAAGGATTGGTGCAGAATGAGTCAGTGCACCGCTGGAAACATAGTCCACGCCAACGTCACGGATCTTTGCGATATTTTCTTTTGTCACATTTCCGGAACACTCTGTCTCTGCTCTTCCGTCAATAAGGGCAACTGCCTCTTTCATCTGTTCCGGCGTCATATTGTCCAGCATGATGATATCTGCACCTGCTTCCACCGCCTCTTTTACCTGCTCCAGAGACTCCACTTCGATCTCAATCTTACGCACAAAAGGCGCATATGCCTTTGCCATAGCCACTGCCTTTGCCACGCTTCCGGCAGCTCCGATATGATTATCCTTCAGAAGCACTCCATCGGAAAGGTTATAACGATGATTACAGCCTCCGCCTACACGGACTGCATACTTTTCAAATACACGACAGTTTGGAGTTGTTTTTCTTGTGTCCAGAAGCGTCAGGCTGCTGCCCTCCAGAAGTCCTGCCACCTCTCTTGTATAAGTAGCGATGCCGCTCATTCTCTGGAGATAGTTAAGAGCCACGCGTTCACCGGAAAGAAGTACACGAATGTCTCCGTTCACCTTTGCCAGAAGCTGCCCGTTCCTTACCTGATCTCCGTCCTTACAGAAAAATTCGATTTCAGTCTTTTCATCAAGAAGGGTAAATACTCTTGCATAAACCTGAAGTCCTGCGATCACTCCGTCCTCCTTGGCGATCAGATCTACGGTTCCCTGCTGCGCCTCCGGCATTACGGCATTGGTAGAAACGTCCTCACTTGTAATATCCTCTCTCAGAGCCATCATGATCAGCTCATCTGCCTGCATTTTCATTGTAATCTCATTCATGACTGTTTTTCATCCTTTCAATTTCATTTAATACATTTTTCCGATAGCCTGCCATCAGAGCTTCCCGGTCTTCATAGCATTTCCGGTCAATCGCTCCTGCGCGGCATGGCTCCGGCTTCTTTCCAAACAATATATCATCTGCCGCTCTTCTTGCAAACACCAGAGATTCCAGAAGAGAATTGCTTGCCAGCCGGTTCTTTCCGTGAACTCCGTTGCAGCTTGTCTCGCCGCAGGCATAAAGCCCCTCCATGGAAGTCCGGCTGCCCAGATCCACCTGGATACCTCCCATAAAATAGTGCTGAGCCGGAACGACCGGAATCGGTTCCTTTCGTACGTCATATCCTTCCTCCAGACAGCGTTTGAAGATGTTTGGAAAATGTTTCATGATCGTATCCTCACCTAACGGGCGCATATCCTCCCACACATATTCGGTATCCTGTTTTTCCATCTGTGCAAAGATCGCCTGGCTCAGAAGATCTCTGGGCTGCAGTTCATTGGTAAAACGCTGTCCGTTTTTGTCACAAAGGTGAGCGCCCTCTCCCCGGACAGATTCCGAGATCAGGAATCTCCGGCCCGGCTTTTTGGAATAAAGTGTGGTCGGATGGATCTGTATGTAGTCCAGATGCTCCAGAGCGATCTGATGTTTCATGGCAATACCAAGAGCATCTCCTGTAATATGAGGAAAATTGGTAGAATTTTTATAAAGCCCGCCAAGCCCTCCACAGGCCAGGACTACATAAGGTGCACGGACATCGTAAATCTCATCCTGTTCGTCCATGACCACCACTCCGCCGCAGATGTTATCCTGAGAGATCAGATCCACCATGGTCATATATTCACAGATTTCAATGTTCTCTTTTCTCTGCGCCTGTTCAAGAAGTCTGGAGGTGATTTCTTTTCCGGTAATATCCTCATGAAAAAGGATTCTGGGCTGGGAATGTGCCCCCTCTCTGGTAAACAGAAGGTCGCCTTCCTCGCTTCGCTCAAAATCCACATTTCTCATAAGAAGATCACGGATAATACTGTTGGAGCTGCGGATCATCAGATCTACAGCTTTTTTATTATTTTCATAATGGCCGGCACGCATGGTATCCTCAAAATAATCATTGTAGTCAGCCTCTCCCCGAAGCATGCAGATTCCTCCCTGAGCCAGAAAAGAATCCGACTGGTCTGCTTCTTTTTTTGTGATCATCAGAACCTTCTTCCTGTCCGGAAGGTTTAAGGCGCAGTACAGACCTGCGGCTCCTGTTCCAACAACGATCACGTCATAACGTTCTTTCATGTCTTCTCCTCATATTCTTAACATTTTTTTGCAAGTATACCACCAGACTTAACAGGTGTCAAGACACCTGTAATGATAAGAATAATTTTGTGAAATCATGAAGACGAAAAAACATTGGAATTTATCTGCCGGAACTATATTTCACGATCAGCAGTTCCACACTGAGCACATCCTGAAGCCGTCCGGTCTTGACCGCTTCTTCTGCCTCCACAAAATCCTCTTCTGCTCTGCGAAGTTCCTCCGAACTATAAGACCGTGCACAGGCTGCTATATTTCTGGCAACAAAAGAAGGAACACCCAGACGGGAAGCAATTTCCGGCTGAGCCACACCCTCTTCTGCCATTTTTTTTGCAAGAAAAAGCTGATGAAACTGTTTTGCAAGAAGAAACAGGATTCTCATAGGAGGCTCCTTCAACGTCAGCAGGTCATAATAAAGATCCAGTGCACGCTTCTGATTTTTTTCTGTTACCGCACGGACCATATCAAAAATCTTATTTGCTGTCTGTGTAGTGCAGACAGCTTCGATATCCTGAGCTGTCACAATATCTCTGCCTTCCGTATAAGTGATCAGTTTTTCCAGTTCCATGCGGATGTTTCCCATATCTGTACCGGTCTTTATAAGAAAAAGTTCCATATCAGAGGTTTTAATCTTACGGCCTTCTCTTCCAAGGATCCCGGCTGCCCAGCGCATCAGAGATTTTTCATCCTGGCGGGCAAATTCTGTTACCCGTCCCATATTTTTCACTGCTTTATACATCCGGCTTCTCTTGTCTGCTTCTTCCTCTACAAAGATCATCCTCACATAATCAGGAAGCGTTTTCATATAATCAGCAAGTTCTTCACATTTATTCTTAAAAAATCCGGAGTTTTCCACAAGGATCACCCTGTGATCTGCAAAAAAAGGCATCGTTTCACAGAGATCGATCATCTCTCTTACCTCGATCCCTTTTCCCTCATACCGGCTGAAATTCATCGTATCTCCATCTGGATTTAATGCATTCAGCAACTTATCCTTATACTGCTGTCTAAGATATGCTTCTTCTCCATATAAAAGATATGCCGTTTTAAAATTTCCTGTTTTTAAATCTTCCTGTAAGCTTTTCAAGTCCAAACTCCCTTTGCTGTTTCTTTTTATTTTTCTATTATACAAAGATTCACTGCCTCCCGCAAGACAAATCCCCGGCTCCGATATTCATCATAACCTGTCCGAACTTTTATTTTACAAAGTGTTCTGTCCATATACGGATTCCGTCTGTATGCAAAGTAATCGCACCGTTTTTCATAGTATATTCTACTTTTATTCCACTTTTTTTCATCCGAAGAGTAGTTTCCGGTGAAGGATGTCCATAAGTATTGGAATCAGAACAGGATATTACTGCCAGTTCCGGTTTCACCTGATCCAGAAATTCCTGACAGGTGGAATGCCTTGACCCATGATGCGCTGTTTTTAAAAAATCCACATCCGAAAACTCTGACAGCAGTTTTTTCTCTGTATCCATTCCGATGTCTCCGGTAAAAAGCCCCTGAAATTCGCCGTACTCTATTTCCATCACCATACCATCCTCGTTTACATTATCTCCCAAAGTATCCTTCAAAGGAGCAAGGATATGAAATTTTACTTTTCCGCAGGAAAAAACATTTCCTTTTTCCACATGAAGTACCTGAATTCCAGCTTCCTTTGCCAGTTTTTCCAGAAGCTGATATGCCTCCGGCTTTTCTTTCCACTGAGGAAGCATCAACACTCCGGCCTTCACAGAAGTCAGTCCCTGCACCATGTATTCCATAAGCTCCTGTATACCGCTGATATGATCGCTGTCTGTATGGGAGACCAGGATACCATCTATATAGGAGATCCCTCTGCTTTTCAGATATGGAAGAAGCTGGTATGCTGCAATATTCTTCTTATTGCTGCTTCCACAATCCATAAGAAATACACCTTTTTCCGGCATTTCCAGAACGATTCCGTCCCCCTGTCCAATATCCAGACAGGTAATACGAAGTCCTTTTCGGGGCTGCCAGGAAAGAAGCAGGATCCCTGCCAGAACGATCAGGCCGCATAAAAAACCTCTGCCTGCTTTCTTCTTTTTTTCTGCACTTCGCAGTCCCCAGAATATTCCCAGCGCCATCAGTCCATAGTAGATCACCCACTGCCAGATTTCCGGTTTTCCTCCGATCCAGGTACAAAAAGGCAGTTTTCCTGCCAGCATACCCAGTTTTTCATAAAACCCCAAAAGCACTCTTCCGGGAACAGCCGCCACTGCAGCAGCCTCCTGGTTTATAAAACCAACTATGCTGCAGCACAGCCCGCTAAGGAGCACACCGCCTACTGTAGGAAGCACTGCAAGGTTCAGAAAAATACCGGCAATGGATATCTCTCCAAAGGATGCCAGCATGATCGGAAGTGTTGAAAGCTGCACTGCTGCAGACCCTGCCAGAGCTTTTCCTGCTTTGCACCTGATATTCATAATTTTTATCACACAGGGAGACACAAAAGCCACACCTGCGACCGCCCCAAAAGACAGCAGAAAACCGCTGCTGTATAAATAAGCAGGAGAACTCAGAAGAAGCAGGATTGCGGACACTGCCAGAGCTGTCAGGATATCATAAGTTCTTCCCAGGATCTTTGCACCTACAGAAAGCACAAACATACATACCGCTCTCATGGAAGAAACGCTTCCCCCTGTAAAGATTCCATATTGAAGCATCACTATAAGAGATAAAAGTCCCGCAATTCCATTTCCCAACCCTGTTTTTTTCATCAGAGAAAAAAGCCCCATTCCAAGAATACTGATATGCAGTCCTGAAATAGCCAGAATATGGATCATCCCCGCCATCTGATAACGCATTTTCACTTCCTGTTCCAAATCGGTTTTTTCTCCCAGGAGCATTGCTTCAAAAACCGGAGAATCTTTTCCTGCCGCATTTCTTAAGATATGAAGAACCTGTTCTTTCAGTTCCAGTAATTTCTGACGATATCCGGAATATCCGGCACTTTTCTTTTTTAGTACAGCCTTTTTCATAAAATAATAGATATGCTGGCAGGCATGATACTGGCGAGAATCAAACTCCCCCGGATTTCTGGGCGCACCTACTGATTCCAGACGTCCGGAAAAAACAGCCAGCGTACCTGACGGCAGATCTTCTTCTTTTTTTAAAAATACTTTTACATTATCAATGGGAATTTTTTCTGATCGAACGATCAGAAAGACTTGTTTTAAACAGACAGAAAAGGAGAACTCTGTGGCCTGACACTGCTGTACCTCCCCGCAGATCACAGCATCCGGATGCTTTTCGATGTAAGTCTGTACTGTGTCCGGCAAAGGGACACCGCTTATCAACGGTATCCCTGCCAGATCAGCGATCCACATACACAGCATCAGGATCAGACACACAAGACATAATGGACGTCTTGTCATTTGTCATCCCTTTCATAAGATCCTTCCAGAATCAGGAACTGGAAACTTCCTGTTCTACCAGATCTTCATTTTTTTGATAAAACGTATACAGAGGCATACTGGTTTTTAAGTTTCCTTCCATACTTCCTTCAATGGAGATCTGAACTTTATCTGCTTCGCAGGAATCCAGAAGGGAATTCACAACCGCATATATCTGGACATTCTCTGCTATGTCAGGAGCCTCCTCCTGAAAAGCACGGTTCATATCAATATAGCAGATCCTGTCTGCAATAATAGCGCTGAGAGCCACAGAAGATTCAGGGATTACAGCGTAATGTCCTTCCTCCATAGGTCCCTTTGCCAGCTGCTCCAGAACTACACTTTCTTTTGGAAGGGTTCTTCTGTAATAGATATTTCTTTTTTCCTTTACCAGCTTCTGACCGCTTTTATCTGTAAAATATAAAGTAAAGGTATCATATCTGTAGCTGTCCATATTCTTTCCAGAAAGATTCAAAAAGCTTTGTCTTGTCATCTCTCCGATTTTATTGTTTCTGGAATCTGTTAATTCCTGTCCTTCCAGAGTAAAACGTACCTTTTCGATCTCCGGTATCTGAAGAAATGTCATGACGATGCCTGCTCTTGTAAGAACCTCTCTTGCCCTGCTCATCTCCCGGTATCCGCCTCTAAAATCGATCACCAGGGTACTGTCCTGAAAATCATAAGAATTAAGGATCACATTTTCCGGCAAAAGCGGAATCCCGTCCTCCGGAGCCTTTTTGCTGCTGATATACTGCATCAGTTCTCTCAGCATATTTTCCCCGTTCTCTTCCTTTGGGTTATAAGCTTCTTTCCTCAAAGACGTCTCTGACTGGTTCAGATAATAATAACTGTATTTGTCCGGCTCTTTTTCTTCTACCTCAATACTGCATCCGGCAGCCGTGATACAGATAAAGACTGCCAGAAGAAGCATGCTGATTATTTTCTTCATCCGGCACCTCCTATGGAATATATGACAGCGGGATCCTGACTGAGAAGGTAGTTCCTTCCCCTTCCCTGCTGAACACCTTGATCACACCATGATGCATGGCAATGGTACTTCTTGTTATGGCAAGCCCCAGACCTGTACCGCCGATCTCTCTGGAATGAGATTTATCCACACGATAAAATCTCTCAAAAATACGATCAAGAGATTCTTCCGGTATTCCCATACCGGAATCTGCCACAGTAACATAAAAATACTTGTGGTCTGCATCAATAGAAACTCTCACCCATCCGTCGTCTACATTATACTTGATGGCATTCTCCACCAGATTGCTGATCGCAGAAGTAAATTTGATTTCATCTACATCTGCCTCCACCGGACGGAAACTGTCAAGGATCAGATCAATACTCCTTTTATCTGCAATAGGCCGAAGCCTTTTCAGGATCTCTTCAAGGAGATGATTGATATCCATATGCTGGATAGAAAGATCTGCTGTCTTTTTATCCATTTTTACCAGGCTTAAAAGGTCTGTAATGATACGGTTTTCCCTGTCTATCTCTGCGGTGATATCACGCATAAATTCCTGGTAAAGTTCTTCCGGAACTCCTTCCTGCCCTACCAGAGAATCTGCCAGGACTTTCATAGAAGTCATCGGAGTCTTCAGTTCATGAGACACGTTGGAAACAAATTCCGATCTGGATTCGTCCAAAGTCTTCATCCGGCTCAGCATTTTATTGAATGCGTCTGTAATAAGCTCTGTTTCCGTGTAATCCGGAACAGAAATCTCATCATTCTGATATCCGTCAGTCAGATCTTCAATGGATTTTGTAACACGGGCCAGAGGCTTCACAAGAACCGTAGACATAATATATGCAAAGAATACAGAAAGGACAATAATGATCGCAAGGATCAGAATCCCCTGATACTTCATATCCATCATGGTTGCCGTAATCTCGCTGCTTGAGATCGTAACCAGCATAGCTCCCTGTGTCTGGGGAACATCCGCACTTTTGATCGGGATCGCAATCTCAAGCACCTGCCCGTTCCGCTGATAATCTGTGGGCTTTCCGCTTTTAAAGCAGCGGATGACCTTAGGAGAAATCAGAGTCTTTCCTTCATCTACATGATAAGTATCCTTTACGATCCTGAAATCCCGATCCACGATCAGCAGCCTTCCGCCGTAGATGTTAGACAATAACTCCAGCTTACCGTTTACTGTTTCAGAGCTGGAGTCATTGAGATAGTTTTCTTTGATGATCTGATCACACAGGATACTGCACTGTGTGCCTACCGTGCTGGTCCTGGCTGTGATCGCCTGTTTTTCATAATTGCTCAGCATCATCTGCGTAACGATCACACTGGGGACGATTCCCAGAATCACCAGAATGATCAGGATCCGAAAGCGCAGACTCTTAAAAAATCTTTTTTTCTTCTTCATGGCCTACGCCTGGAAATAGTAGCCTACGCCCCATTTCGTGTGTACATATTTCGGCTCACTGGGATTGGCCTCAATTTTTTCACGGAGACGACGGATATGTACGTCCACAGTTCTTACATCACCAGGATATTCATATCCCCACACAATGTTCAGCAGATTTTCACGGCTGTAAACCTTATTAGGATTAAACACCAGAAGTTCCAGCACATCAAACTCTTTGGCAGTAAGATTGATCTCCTTGCCCCCGATGAACACACGGCGGCTCTCACAGTCAAGCTTCAGATCACCGCTTTCAATACTCTTGGCTTTTTCTTTTTCCTCGCTTTCAGAACGGGCACGACGCATGATCGCCTTGATCCTTGCTTTTACCTCCAGGATATTAAATGGCTTGGTAATATAATCATCTGCACCATATTCCAGCCCAAGGATCTTATCCATATCTTCACCCTTTGCAGTAAGCATTACAATCGGAACATTAGAAAATTCCCGAATCTGCTGGCAGACCTCAAGGCCGTCCATTTTGGGAAGCATCAGGTCCAGAAGGATGATATCATAATGGTTTTCCCTGGCCTTCTCCACAGCCTCTTCTCCATCGTAGGCGCAGTCCACTTCCATTCCATCCTGTTCCAGATTAAAGCGAATTCCTTTTACGATCAGTTTTTCATCATCTACCACTAACACTTTCCTGCTCATTTAATTTCTCCTTATTCTACTGCAATTTTATCTTTTATCTTTAAAAAAGTATTTTCTTTTATCCCCGGCACATCCATCAGTTCCTCTATGGAAGAAAACCCTCCATGTTCTTCTCTGTATGCCAGGATCGCCTGTGCTTTAGACTCACCGATACCACTGAGAGTCTGAAGAGCTGCCGCATCTGCGGTATTCAGATTTACCTTCCCGTTTTCTTCCGGCTGACTGTCTGCTCCTGTCTCCGTTCCGGAAAAAGTCCCGTCTGCCGGATCTCTTCCGGCCTTTTCTGCCTCTTCCTTTGTAGGTACATAGATCTGCTGACCGTCGCTTAAAGGCTGTGCCTGATTTACATGGCTTCCTGCAGCCTCCGGAAGAAACCCTCCGGCAGCTTCTACAGCCTGAAATACTCTGCTGTCAAAGGGCATACGGTAAACTCCGGGCTTTGTCACAGCTCCACAGACATCTACAAAAATGTCTTCTGGCGGCTTTGTGATCTCCGGCGTTGTTTCCTGTTCCGGGATATCTGTCTCTTTCTCACTGTTCTCCTTCTGTTCCTCTTCCAACAGAATCTCTGGATCCTGTCTGCCGCAGCCGGATAAAACCGCACTGGCAAAAAGTATCAGAAGTACCAACAGAAGTCTCAGAGTATTCCTTTTCTGATCACTCTTTTGTTTTCTGATATGGGGTCACTCCTTATCTGTTCCCCCGATACTCACACTTGACCAACTCCTATTCTAACGAATTCCATCTGCTTTTACAATACCCAACTCTTATTTTTGCCATTTAAAGATTATGATTCCAATAATTGCAACAGCCATTCCAACTGCTTTTCTCCACTGAAAAGCCACCTTTTCCACGCCAAACAGCCCCATCAGTTCAATGACATAGGCAATGAGCAGCTGAGAGACCACGATCAGCATAGCTGCCCGGGCAGGTCCAAGAGTTCCCATGCTCTGAATGACTGTAACCGTAATAAATGCTCCGATCACACCTCCCAGAAGTGTATATTTATTCTCTACCTGCCATAAAGCCGAAATATTTTCCCGCCCTGTAAAAAACCACGCCGCCACACAGACAAAAAAAGCGGAAAGCTGCACCCAGCCTGTAGATACCCAAAGGCTGGTCTGCTTTGTTACCTCTGTGTTAAAAACACCCTGAATACTCATCATAGCGCCGGAAATAAGAGCTGCTGTAAATCCCCACATAAAAATCCCTCCATATATAGTAGTAAAAGAGGCCGGTATTTTTAACCAGCCTCCTGTTGATACTATCATCATATACGAAAAATCCATTTTTTATGCGCTGCTGCTTTTCGAAGTTTTTTATTTTAGTGTACCGCTGCAATGACCGTCACACTTACCGGAACAACAGCCTCCGGATGAACAGCCGATGCATGTTTTCCCGTTCTTTTTTGCTTTTATAATATATGCTGCCGCAGCTCCTACAGCCAGCAGCAGGATACCTGCTACTACAAGATCTGCCATATCAAACATCTCCTTTCATTTTTCATCCCTGTGCGTGAAGTCCATATTCTGTACTGAAATTCCTTCGTGTCCTTTTTACTAAGAATACCACAACAAGAATCATTGCTGCAACTGCTGCCAGCCCCGGAACAAAACCGCTTCCCGGACTTCCGGTGGTCACCAGTGTTCCTATCTGATATACCAGGAAAGCAATGGTATATCCTGTTCCCAGCTGTAAGGCGATACCTCCCCACAGCCATTTTCTGTCCTGCATCTCTGAATTCATAGCTCCCAGTGCTGCAAAACAGGGCGGCGTAAACAGGTTGAACATCAAATATGCAAGCGCTGCTGCCTTTGTCAGTCCCATAACAGCTGCCACCTGATTTCCACTGCCTACAAGAGCAAAATCTTCATTAATAAAGTTGGTAAGCCCATATACTACTGCCAGGGTGCCTACTACATTTTCCTTTGCAATAAATCCGGTAATAGCTGCTGCTGCAAGCTGCCATACTCCAAATCCCAGAGGGATCAGAAGCACTGCAAACGGTGTTGCGATAGATGCAAGAATAGAAGTACTTTCCATTCCTTCTTCCACCACCTGAAGATGCCAGTTGAAGCTCTGCATGATCTGTACTGCTGTATTGCATACCAGAATAATGGTACCTGCTTTTACAATGTAAGCCTTTCCACGGGAAAGCATAGAAAACACTGCTCTTTTCAGACTTGGAATTTTATATTCCGGAAGTTCGATAATGAAAAAAGATTTTCGAAATTTATATCCTGTAATCTGATTTACCAGAAGAGCCCCCAAAAAGATCAGTACGATCCCTACCAGATACATTGTGGGTCCTACCCATGCCGCGTCTGCAAAAAATGCCCCTGCAAACAACGCAATAACCGGAAGCTTGGCTCCGCAGGGCATAAAAGGTGTCAGCATTGCAGTGGCTCTCCGCTCCCTTTCGTTACGGATGGTACGGCATGCCATAATTCCCGGAATGGCACATCCTGTTCCGATCACCATAGGAATTACAGATTTTCCGGACAGTCCGACTCTTTTAAAGATCGGATCAAGAACAACCGTAGCTCTTGCCATATATCCGCAGTCCTCAAGAAGCGCGATCAAAAAATACATGACCATTACCAGAGGAAGAAATCCTACAACCGCGCCAACTCCACCAATGATACCGTCTACCAGAAGCGCCTGAAGAAACGGGCTGGCAGCTTCCACCTGACCGCCTGCCCAGCTCTGGAAGGTTTCGATCCATCCCACCAGCCAGTCTGCGATCCAGGTTCCTACTGTGGACTGGGATATGTAAAATACCAGAAACATAACAGCCGCAAAAACAGGAAGTCCAATAATCTTATTTGTAAGGACTGCATCGATCTGATCCTGACGATTTTTATTTTTTGTAAAAACCTTTCTTTTTTCCACTGCTTTTACAATATCATTTACAAAATCAAATCTTTTTCTGTCTGCAGCCTCTACCGCAGCCTTATTCTGAAGATTGATCTCTTCCTGCATATAAGGGGCTTTCTGGCCTTTTCCCTTTAAGGCAGCAGCATTGGCTACTACCTCCTTAAGACCTTTATGCCCGGAAGAAGATGCTACTGTACGAATTACCGGACACCCCAGTTTTTTTGACAAAAGCTCAATGTCAATCTCCGTTTTTTTCTTTTCTGTCACATCACTTTTATTTAACGCCACCACAACCGGTATCCCAAGTTCCAGAAGCTGTGTGGTAAAAAACAGACTTCTGCTGAGATTGGAAGCATCCACAATATTGATGATGACATCCGGCTCTTCATTTTTTACATAACTGCTGGTAATGCTTTCCTCAGAAGTAAAAGGAGACATGGAATAGGCGCCCGGCAGATCCACTGCTACAAGCTCCTGATTTCCTTCATAGTATCCTTTCCTGATCGGGCTTTCCTTTCTTTCTACTGTAACGCCTGCCCAGTTTCCAACTTTTTCATTTCTTCCGGTAAGGGCATTATACATGGTAGTTTTGCCACTGTTGGGGTTTCCTGCCAAAGCAATTCTCATAACCTTTCTCTCCTCCATAACCTAATTAATTAGTTCAGACTAACCTGTGGTCTGAAAAAAATAGTGACAGAATCACTATTTTATATCGAAATAGCCTGTGCCAGATCATGATCGATATTATATCTGGCATCTTTGATAGAGACCACGCAACCACCCTTTCTATGGGCGATCACTGTAATCGGTTCTCCACTGTAGCACCCCAGAGAAAACAGAAAAGCATCCAGCTCTTCATCCTCTGTAACAATGTCTTTTACAATGTATTCTTTCCCTTCTGTCGCTTCCGAAAGATTCATAAACATATGGTTCTCACTTTCCCGGAATCCGTTTCGCACTCTGATCCGCTTCATTTTGTTAGTTTTAATAAACTCTATGTTTGTTAGTATACTCTAACAAAGTTAGTTTGTCAATACTTTTATTATAAAAAAGTCTGGCGTTATGCCAGACTTTTTTCCAGTTTCATGATCATCTCATCGATATCTTCCTTTTTAATAACAAGAGGCGGTACCATTCTCAACACATCACTTCCTGCGGAAATTACCAAAAGCCCGTTTTCCAGCGCTTTTTTTACAATATTCCCTACCGGAATCCCCTGTATCACCAATCCCTGCATAAATCCTTTTCCACGCCTTGCAGAAACGCAGTCATACTTATCCACGATCTCATCCAATTTTTCTTCCAGATAAGGCGTCAATTCCCGCACATGATCCAGAATATGATCCTCCTCATAAATATCAAAAACCTTGCTTACGGCAGCGCATACAAAAGGATTTCCGCCATAAGTCGTTCCGTGGTCTCCCGGCTCCAGAGATGCTTCTGCAGCTTTTTCTCCAAGGACAAAAGCACCCACAGGAACTCCATTTCCCAGAGCCTTGGCACAGGTCATGATATCCGGCTTCACGCCGTACCCCTGCCATGCAAAATAGTCTCCGGTACGTCCCATACCGCACTGGATCTCATCCAGGATCAGGAGAATATCTTTTTCATCACAAAGCACGCGGAGACCCTGCAGGAATTTTTTATCTGCCGGATAAATACCTCCTTCTCCCTGTACTGTTTCCATCAGTATGGCACAGGTTTTATCTGTGATCTGTGCCTTTACACTTTCCAGATCATTAAACTGCGCAAACTTCACACCACCGATCAAAGGTTCAAAAGGCTCTCTGTAGTGAGCCGTACCGGTAACGGAAAGAGCTCCCATACTTCTTCCATGGAAAGAATGTTCCATGGCAATAACTTCATATCTCCCGCCATTATATTTTTTAAATCCATATTTCCTTGCTGCCTTCAGAGCTCCCTCGATGGCCTCTGTACCACTGTTTGTAAAAAAAACCTTGCTCATACCGCTGGCTTTTATCAGCTTCTCACCGGCCCTGCTCATAGGCTCATTATAATAAAGATTGGAAATATGTGTCAGTTTATGGAGCTGTTCCACCAGAGCCTCATCATAGCCCGGATAATGATATCCCAATGCATTTACCGCAATTCCTGCTGCAAAATCAAGATATTCCTTTCCCTCTGTGTCATAAAGCCGGCAGCCTTCTCCTCTGTCAAACATCACCGGAAAACGGTTATAGGTATGAAGGATACTTTTTTCTGCCTGGTCCATCTGTTCATGCATGTTCATTGTAGTATTTTTCGCCGTCCTCTCTTAAAATAGCAGTTCCGATTCCCTTGTTGGTAAAGATCTCCAGCAGAAGACTGTGTGGAATCCTTCCATCCAGAATATGAACTCTGTTTACCCCGTTTTCTATGGCATCGATACAGTTTTTCAGCTTAGGGATCATACCGCCGCCTACATATCCTTCTGAGATCAGTTTTTCTGCCTCGTGGATATGCAGCTCTGAGATCAGACTGGAAGGATCATCCTTATCCTTATATACTCCTTCAATATCCGACAGAAACGCCAGTTTTTCTGCATGGACAGCTTCTGCAATGGCACAGGCTGCATCGTCTGCATTGATATTGTAGGAATCATAATTTTCATCAAATCCCACCGGGAAAATAACCGGCAGAAAATCCTGGTCCAGAAGTTCATGAAGAATTCTTGGATTTACCTCTTTCACTTCTCCTACATAACCGATATCCTCACCGTCTGACAGCTTTTTGGTACATTTTAAAAGACCGCCGTCTTTGCCGCTGATGCCCACTGCATCTACTCCCAGGGATTCTACCAGAGTTACCAGTTCTTTATTTACCTTTGCAAGAACCATTTCCGCGATCTCCATGGTTTCCTTGTCTGTCACACGAAGTCCATTGACAAATCTTGGTTCCATCCCTACCTTGCCGACCCAGCGGCTGATCTCTTTGCCCCCTCCATGGACAATGATCGGCTTAAAGCCAACCAGTTTCAGGAGAACAGCGTCTTTGATCACATTTGCCTTCAGCTCTTCATCCAGCATGGCGCTTCCACCATACTTGATCACTACAATTTTTCTGTTAAAGCGCTGGATATATGGAAGGGCTTCAATAAGCACCTCTGCCTTGTCCAGATATTTCTGTTTTACCATTTTATTTCCTCCTCGTTTCCTCTTTCATTCTCCCTTTCCTGTCTTCTGTTAAAGATCAGGAGCGATAATCTGCATTGATCTTTACATAATCATAGGTCAGGTCACAGCCCCACGCTGTTGCCGTACAGGTTCCCATCTTCACATCTGCAATAGCAGTCACAGCCTCTTCCGAAAGAATCCTGGTCGCTTCCTCTTCACTGTATCCGGTTGCCACACCATTTTCAATGATCTTGATCTTTCCTGCCTTGCTCTCAAAGTAAAGATCCACTTTTTCCGGATCAAACTGTGCTCCTGAATAACCCATGGCGCAAAGGATTCTGCCCCAGTTGGCATCATGTCCGTATATTGCTGCTTTGGTAAGAGACGACGTTACTACCGATTTGCTCAAAGTCACTGCCTGCTCTTTGCTTTCCGCTCCTATGATCTTTACTTCAAAAAGTGCCGTTGCTCCCTCTCCGTCTCCTGCAATCTTTTTTGCAAGAGAAGTATTTACATAATTCAGGGCTTCACAAAACGCCTGATAATCCTCGTTTTTTTCTGTGATCTCCGGATTTCCTGCCATACCGTTCGCCAGAAGGAGAACCGTATCGTTGGTGGAGGTATCTCCGTCTACAGAAACCATATTGTAAGTATCTTTTACGTTTTCACTTAAAGCCTCCTGAAGAAGCTCTTTGGAAATATTAAGATCTGTTGTGACAAATCCCAGCATGGTACACATGTTTGGATGGATCATTCCGGATCCTTTGCACATACCGCCGATAGTCACAGTCTTTCCCCCGGCTTCAAACTCCACTGCCGCTTCTTTTTCTACTGTATCTGTTGTCATGATCGCCTTTGCCGCCTGATTTCCGGCTTCCAGATCTCCGTCCAGAACAGGAGCCATGGCTTTTATTCCATCTGTCAGTTTCTGAATCGGAAGCTGCATACCGATTACACCTGTAGATGCTACAAGCACACTGTTCTCGCTGACACCAAGAGCTTCTGCCGCTGCCTTTGCAGTTTCTCTGCAATATCCAAAACCTTCTTCTCCGGTACAGGCATTGGCAATTCCGCTGTTGCACACGACCACCTGTGCCTCCGGCTGATGATATACAATATCCTGATCCCATTTTACCGGAGCCGCTTTTACCACATTCGTAGTAAACGTTCCTGCCGCTTTACATGGTTTCTCACTGTACACCATTGCCATATCTGTTCTGTTCTGATATTTGATCCCGGCTGCTGTGGAGGCAGCCTGGAATCCCTTTGCTGCTGTTACGCCGCCTGTTATAATCTTCATAGTAAATGTCCTTTCTTATTATATTATTCTTCCGGCTCGAATCCCCTGTCTGATACAGAGATCACGGCATCATAGGAATCTGACGAAGCCCCTCTGCTTCATCAAATCCAAACATCAGGTTCATATTCTGCACTGCCTGTCCTGCAGCGCCTTTTACCAGATTATCCATAGCGCCCATCATGATGATCCTTTTTGTTCTCGGATCAATCTTAAAGTTCACATCTACAAAATTGCTGCCTTCCACCCATTTTGTCTGAGGGCAGACATCTTTATCCAGCACACGCACAAACAGTTCCTTACTGTAATATTTATCATAAGCTGCTTTTACTTCTTCATAGGAAACTTCTTTTTTCAAAGAAGCATATGCGGTAATGAGAATTCCTCTGTTCATCGGGATCAGATGCGGGGTAAAATTGATCAGCACCTCTTCTCCGCAGGCATATCCCAGCTGATCCTCAATCTCCGGTGTATGACGGTGACCTGCCACCCCGTACGCCTTGATATTTTCATTGACCTCACAGAAAAGATTGTCCACCTTGGCGCCCCGTCCTGCTCCGGAGGTTCCGGACTTTGCATCAATGATAATCGTAGAAGGATCAATCAGCCCTTCTTTCAGAAGGGGATAAACAGAAAGTGTAGAACATGTAGGATAGCATCCCGGATTAGCGATCAGCCTTGCCTTCTTAATATCCTCTCTGTTGATCTCACAAAGTCCGTAAACTGCCTCTTCAATAAACTGAGGAGACTTATGCGGAATCCCATACCATTCTTCATATTTTTTTACATCTTTAATCCGAAAATCCGCGCTGAGATCAATGACCTTTGCTTTGGAAAGAATCCCTTCATTTACAAGCGATGCACAAAGTCCCTGTGGAGTTGCAGTAAATATCACATCAACTTCATCTGCAAGAGCCTCCATATTATCATCCATGCATTTTGCATCTACCAATTGAAAAAAATTCTGATAGATATCTGCATACTCTTTACTAATGTAACTTCTTGATCCATACCATGCTACTTCTACATCTTTATGTCCCAGCAAAAGTCTTGCGATTTCATTTCCCGCATAACCTGTTGCTCCGATGATACCAGCTTTTATCATAATGATCTCCTCCTCTTCCAGTCCATTCAAATGACAGATATTCACTTTATCCTGTCATTCTTGTAAAGATACAAAGATTATACATCTTGTTTGTATAATATGCAATATGTATTTTTTATAAATCTCAGTTCTTTTTTATGTTTTCATTTGTTTTATATTGATTATATCCTATTTAATGTTTTATTTTTATGCAAACTTTTTTTATTTTTTTCCATTTTCCTATTGCATATTTATAAAAAATATTGTATATTATTCATTGTCAACAGAAACCACATGTTTCTATAAATAAAAATATTTTAACTTCTATATAAAATGTTTCAAAAACGAGGAGGATTTATCATGAAAGAAAAAGTTGTTTTAGCATACTCAGGCGGCCTTGATACTACAGCCCTGATCCCATGGCTGAAAGAAACCTTTAATTATGATGTTGTCTGCTGCTGTGTAAACTGCGGACAGGGAAATGAACTGGACGGGCTTGAAGAAAGAGCACGACTTTCCGGAGCTTCTAAATTATATATCGAGGATATCGTAGATGAGTTCTGCGATGAATATATCATGCCATGTGTAGAAGCAGGAGCAGTTTATGAGCATCAGTATCTTCTTGGTACATCCATGGCACGTCCGGTTATTGCAAAAAAACTGGTAGAGATCGCACGTAAAGAAAACGCCGTTGCCATCTGTCACGGCGCAACCGGAAAGGGAAATGACCAGATCCGTTTTGAACTTGGCATCAAAGCTCTGGCTCCGGATATCAAGATCATCGCTCCATGGCGTATGACTGACGTATGGACCATGCAGTCCCGTGAAGATGAACTTGCATTCTGTCAGGCTCACGGCATCAATCTTCCATTTGACGCACGTCACAGCTACAGCCGTGACCGTAATTTATGGCATATCAGCCATGAAGGTCTTGAGCTTGAAGATCCTTCTCAGGCTCCAAACTATGACGACATGCTTGTTTTGAGCGTAACTCCTCAGAAAGCTCCGGATAAAGAAACTGAGATCACCATGACATTTGAGGAAGGTATCCCGAAAACTCTTAATGGAAAGGCAATGAAGGTGTCTGAGATCATCACAGAACTGAACCGGATCGGCGGAGAAAATGGAATCGGTATTGTAGATATTGTAGAGAACCGTGTAGTAGGCATGAAGTCCCGTGGAGTATATGAAACACCGGGCGGAACTATCCTCATGGCAGCTCATGACCAGCTTGAAGAACTGATCCTTGACCGTGACACCATGGAAGCCAAGAAAAAACTCGGAAGCCAGTTTGCACAGGTTGTTTATGAGGGAAAATGGTTTACACCACTCCGCGAAGCGATTCAGGCCTTTGTAGAATCCACACAGAAATACGTTACCGGCGAAGTCAAAATGAAACTTTACAAAGGAAACATCATCAAAGCCGGAACCACTTCTCCATACAGCCTTTACAACGAATCTCTGGCATCCTTCACAACCGGCGATATGTACGACCACCATGATGCAGACGGATTTATCACACTGTTCGGACTTCCACTGAAAGTAAGAGCTATGAAGCTTCTGGAAGTAGAACAGAACAAAAATAACCAGTAAAATTTCTGTTTGTGAGAATGGGGCGGACTTAAGCTTCTTGTTACCCACAGACGATACATATGAGAAAAAGGTGGATAACAGCCAAATAGAAATCCGCCTGTCAATTCTGGCCTGTGGCCGGCAGGGTTGCGCCCTGCAATTCCCGCCCGGAAACAGAAAAACTACAGGAATATAAATTTGCTGTCTGGAAAATACAATGCAGGAGTGGATTCTTCTGGTTCAGAAGCATTGAAAGGCTTGGGTAAAAATTCTTGCCTTCTACGTATTTGCATTGATCCCCCGGATGCTGCTGTCTGAGTCGCAGACGAGTTCAGCATTCGGGGGATTGTTTTTTGCAAAGAAGCAGAAGCTTAGAATTTTCCAAGTCTTGAACTAGCTTTTGTAACAGAAGAAGCCACTCCTGCATGTCATTTACAGACAAAAAATCATATTCCGTCCATCCCCCACAAACATATTTTTTTAGCCTTCAACTTTGATATCTTTTTTCTTCAGTCTTTTATATGTCCACTCCCGGAACAGGGCATAAAGCACAGACACCAGAGGGATAAAGATCAGCATACCGATCACTCCCAGCAGACTGCCGCCGATGGTTACTGCCATCAGTACCCATACAGACGGAAGTCCTACGGATCCGCCTACCACATGAGGGTAGATCAGATTTCCCTCGATCTGCTGCAGGACAAAAAACAGAATAAGGAAAAGCAGCGCCTGCATAGGGCTCACCAGAAGTATCAGCATAAAACTGATCGCGCAGCCGATAAAAGCGCCAAACACCGGTATCAATGCGGTAAATGCGATCAGCACACCCACCAGCATGGCATAAGGGAAACGGAAAAGCGTCATTGCCACAAAAAACATAGTTCCCAGGATCACTGCTTCAATACACTGTCCGGTTACAAATCCGGAAAAAATACTGTTTGCAAGAGAACATACATGAAGGATATATTTCACTGTCCTTTGCGGGAAAATCGCGTAAAACGCCTTTTTCGTCTGTACAGTAAGACGCTCCTTCTGAAGAAGGATATAGCAGGCAAATACAAATCCGATTCCCAGATTCATTGCAGTATTCACAATTCCCATAGTCACTGAAACCGTAGAAGTAAGAATATTGTTTACTCCGCTCTGAAGCGCTGCGATCATTGCATCCAGTGTTTTCTGAGGCTGGATCTCCAGAGATTCTGCCCATTCTGCAATCGCAGAATCCTGTTTGAAATTCTCTTCGATCCATATGGTCAGATTTTCTATTCCTCTTTCAATATTGCGTCCAAGTCCCATGACGGTTGTTGCCAGTTCCGGGATCACTACCTGACCTACGATATAAATAGCCAGAGCAGCTACCAGGATCGCAAGGATCATGCTTACCGGACGCGCTATTTTTTTAACGATCTTTGTATTTTTCCATCTGCCTCTGCCAAATACATTCTTTTCAATAAATTTCATAGGAACATTCAGGACAAAAGCAATACCGGCTCCTACAATAAAAGGCAGGAACAGACCGATCACTCTCATCAGAAAATCAAGAACAACATTCAGATTCTGAAGTCCCACATATAAAAGAACAGCAAATAAAATCAGGTACATACAGTTTCTCAAATTTTCTTTTTTAAATTCCAAAAGCTCACAACCTCTCGTTTCTACAATTTCTGATGTTCATTTTTTATAAATTCATGAAACCTATTCTAACACTTATGTATAGTTCTTTCCAGTAAATTTCTGTATTTTTTATTTCTGTGTATTTTGCACAAATTTCCAATCTCCATTTTGGTAGTTCCGACATTTTAAATCGTTTATTTTTAATTGACAGAAAAATCAATTACATATATAATAAATACATAACTTAAGAAATTTGCAGCAGCTTATATAAGTCCATAATCGGTTGGACGTTTCTACCAACTACCGTAATAGTTGCCTATAAGTTTTATTCAGGGTACCCCAAAAGGTAGTTGGCATTTTTATGCCCAAAAATCCCTGGCTGCGGAAAGGAAGTGAATTATATGAAGCATCTGTCAACCTTTGCACTGAAGGGAAATATCTGTTTCAGCCAGGACAAAAACAAAATTTCTGTGCAGGAACAGTCTTATCTGATCTGCGAAAACGGGGTCTGCGCAGGAGTCTTTAAACAGCTCCCGGAAAGCTTTCGCCACATTCCTGTAAGAGATGCCGGAGAGGCTTTGATCATCCCCGGTCTGTCAGACATCCACCTTCACGCTCCCCAGTACAGTTTCCGGGGTATGGGTATGGATCTGGAACTTCTGGACTGGCTGAACACCATTACCTTCCCGGAGGAAGCCAAGTATGCTGATTCTGACTATGCCCAAAAAGCTTACTCTATTTTTGCGGAAGATCTGAAAAGGAGCCCTACAACAAGAGCCTGCATCTTTGGGACACTTCATGTAGAAGCAACAGAACTTCTTATGGATCTTCTGGAAGAAACCGGACTGAAAACCTTTGTCGGCAAGGTAAATATGGATCGGAACGGCCCTGCTGTCCTTCAGGAAAAAAGTGCAGAGGAATCTGCTGCAGACACTGTCCGCTGGTTGTCCGATACTGCCGGAAAATATCAGAACACCAAACCGATCCTCACACCAAGATTCACGCCTTCCTGCACAGATGAGCTAATGAAAAAGCTGGCTGAGATCCAGAAAGAATATCACCTTCCAGTTCAGTCTCATCTGTCTGAAAACATGGGTGAGATTTCCTGGGTTCAGGAACTCTGTCCGGAAACTGCTTTTTATGGAGAAGCCTATGACCAGTTCGGACTTTTCGGCGGAGAAGAATGCCCTACTGTCATGGCTCATTGTGTCCATTCCCCGGAAGCAGAAATGGAACTTATGAAAAAGCGCGGAGTGTATATTGCTCATTGTCCTCAGTCCAACACCAATCTTTCCTCTGGTATCGCACCGGTAAGAGAATATCTGGACAAGGGACTTCATGTGGGTCTTGGTACCGACATTGCCGGCGGCCACTCCCTTTCCATGCTCCGTGCCATTGCAGATGCCGTACAGGTATCCAAACTTCGCTGGCGGCTGGTCGATGACAGTCTGAAGGCTCTTACCTTTGAAGAAGCCTTTTATCTGGCAACTATTGGCGGAGGAGAATTCTTTGGAAAGGTCGGAAGTTTCCTGGAGGGTTATGAGTTTGACGCTGTGATCCTTGATGACAGCTTTTACCGCCATCCGCAGCCTTTAAGCGTAAGAGACCGTCTGGAACGCCTGGTCTATCTTTCTGATGACCGCTGCATAAAAGGGAAATACGTTTCCGGAAGGGAACTGTTTTAATATTTTTTCCATAAAAAGGGGGTATCATTATGAAACTTGACAAAATTTTTCACCTGAAAGAAAACCACACAGACGTGAAAACTGAGGTGATCGCAGGTATCACCACCTTTATGACCATGGCTTACATCCTGGCCGTAAATCCAAACATTCTGGAAGCCTCCGGAATGGATCGCGGCGCTATCTTTACAGCAACTGCCCTGGCTTCCTTTATTGCTACCTGCCTGATGGCTCTTTTATCCAATTATCCGTTTGTACTGGCTCCCGGCATGGGACTGAACGCATATTTTGCCTACACAGTCGTCCTGGGTATGGGATACAGCTGGCAGCAGGCACTGGCGGCAGTTTTTGTAGAAGGTCTGATCTTCATCCTTCTGTCCCTGACCAATGTCCGTGAAGCAATTTTTAATTCCATCCCTATGAACCTGAAGCATGCAGTTTCTGTTGGAATCGGTCTTTTTATTGCTTTCATCGGTCTTCAGAATGCAAAAATCGTCATCAACAATGACTCTACACTGGTAGGTGTCTTTTCCTTTAAAAGCTCTGCCCAGAACGGAACCTTCAGCAGCGAGGGAATTACCGTTCTTCTGGCTCTGATCGGTGTGCTGATCACTGCCATCCTTCTTGTAAAAAACGTAAAAGGAAGTATTTTATGGGGTATCCTGATCACATGGCTTCTTGGTATTATCTGTCAGTTTACCGGTCTGTATAAACCAAATCCGGAACTTGGGTTCTTCAGTCTCCTTCCTGATTTTTCCAGAGGCATCAGCGTACCAAGTATGGCTCCTACCTTTATGAAAATGGACTTTTCCATTGTATTTTCACTTGATTTCGTAGTGATCATGTTTGCATTCCTGTTTGTTGATATGTTTGACACTCTGGGAACGCTTATTGGTGTGGCTTCTAAAGCAGACATGCTGGATAAAGACGGCAAGCTTCCGAAGATCAAAGGCGCTCTTCTTTCCGACGCTGTTGGTACTTCCGTAGGTGCTATGTGCGGTACATCCACTGTAACTACTTTTGTTGAAAGTGCTTCCGGCGTGGCAGAAGGCGGACGTACCGGTCTTACTGCTCTGGTAGCCGGACTGCTGTTTGGCCTTTCTCTGTTCCTGTCACCGATCTTCCTTGCCATTCCGTCCTTTGCAACGGCTCCGGCTCTGATCGTAGTAGGCTTTATGATGCTTACTTCTATCACAAAGATCGATTTTGACGACTATACAGAAGCCATTCCATGCTTTATCGCTATTATTGCAATGCCGTTTATGTACAGTATTTCCGAAGGTATCGCAATGGGCGTTATCTCCTACGTGGTGATCAATCTGATCTCCGGTAAGGCAAAAGATAAAAAGATCAGTGTGCTGATGTATGTTCTGGCAGTACTTTTTGTACTGAAATATATTTTCCTTTAAATCCAGATCGACCAGAGAGTCCGGGGTTCTGCCCCGGTCTCTTTTTTTGTTTTTTTCATTGTAAAGCGTTTCCTGCAATGATATAATGTTTTTTATATTGCTTATCGAGGAGAATTCTTATGAAAATATTTATTGTCATGGGTATCGGGATCCTGATCGGCAGGTTCCTCATGATAGGAAAATTAAAAAAATGGAATGAACGGCTTGCTATGCTCTGTACCCTTCTTCTAATCTTTTCCATGGGAGTCATGCTTGGACAGAAAGAGAATTTCATCAGTGAGCTGTCCTCTCTTGGGCTGAAAAGTTTTCTGTTTTTCCTGATCCCCACATTGGTTTCCATTATCATTGTTTATATTCTGACCAGACGTTTTATTGACAAAAAAGGTACAAAGGGGAATGACAAATGATCGTTGTATTAACATTCTTTGCCCTGGTTTTTGGGCTTTTCTGCGGTCTCTCCGGAACAGAATCCGAGATCATCCGCTTTATCAGCAAAAATTCTGATATGATCCTGTACATCCTGATGTTTTCTGTCGGAATCAGTATCGGCATGCATAACGGGATCATGAAAAAAATACGTCAGTATCACCTGAAGATCCTGATCATCCCTCTGGGTATTACTGCCGGTTCCATTCTTGGCGGGATTCTCTGCTCACTGATCCTGAAGCTTCCTGTGAACCAGGGAGCTGCAATTGCAAGCGGCATGGGCTGGTACAGCCTGGCAGGCGTCACCATCAGTCGTCTGGGAGGAGCAGAGCTTGGAAGCATTGCTTTTATGAGCAATCTTATGAGAGAATTTTTTTCTTTTTTCCTGATCCCCATAATTGCAGCAAAGCTCAATTACTGTACCTGCATCGCACCGGCTGCGGCAACCAGTGAGGATACCACTCTTCCGGTACTTCTGAAATATACGGACGAGGAAACAGTTGTCCTGTCTGTTCTTAATGGAATGCTGTGCTCCTTCTTCGTACCAATACTGATCACATTTTTCTTTCATATTGGATAAACGTTATATAAAAAGACCGTTACATCCGTAACGATCTTTTTTGTTTAATCAAGCTGTCCATCAGCCATCATACGCTCTTTAATTTTCTCAAAACTTTCTTCACTGATATCGTGTTCCATCTTACATGCATCTGTCTTTGCAATATCTGACGGAACACCCAGGCTTTCCAACATTCTTGTAAGAACTGTATGCCTTTCATAAACTCTGTTGGCGATCTCAGCTCCCTTATCAAGAAGGGTAACTGTTCCATACCGGTCCATGGCAATATATCCGTCTTCCCTCAAAAGCTTCATAGCATGACTGACGCTTGGCTTGGAAACCGACAACATTGAAGCAATATCCACAGAACGGACACCGTTGCCTTTTTGCGAAAGAACGAGGATCGCTTCCAGATAGTCCTCCGCCGATTCTCTGATCTGCATAAAAACACCTCCCATTCCGCTTATTTTATCATAAAACCTGACAGATTTCAACCAATAGAGACTCTCCTGTCAGCCTCCGGCTCTCCAATGCTGCTGTTCACAGCAACAGACTGAAATTTATTCCAGATTGCCTGTGGCAATAGAATTTACTTGTCATCTCCTGTCAGACGAAGAGTATCCCTGATCTCCTCCACATCCATATCCAGGATTACTGCGAGCTCTCCAATACTAAAGGCACTTTCTCCATCTTCCTCATCTTCAGAAAGTTCTCGAACTGCGCTTTCCAGCTTTTCCACTCTTGCTACCAGACTGTCATCCTCAAATTTTCTCTGGCTTTGCTCCCTGCAGGCGTCCAGTATCCCTTTTTCCACCTGTTCCAAAAGCCATGCTTCGTCTCTGAGTTCCTCCCCGGCCATCCCAAGAGCCTGTACAAGACTAACGTTAGCCTCCTGGATCAGATCCGCCAGAAAGATCTCTTCTGCATTTAACTCTGCCGCAAGCTTTGCCGTTTTTTTCATATACTTTGCCGCAAGATCCTGAACTGCCTCACTGTTTCCTGCTGCCAGACGTTCAAAAAGCTCTTCTGCTTCCGGGAATATCTCCTCATCCGGCAGACCTTCCATATATTCTTTCAAATACGCTTCTTCCTCCGGTGTAAGTGGGATCTGTTTCTTTTCTGCCTCGGTTTCCGGACTGCTTTCTATTCCTGTCCCTTCTATAATAATACCCTGACCGGTAAGATATTTCAGAACACCGGCAAGCTGATCATGATTCAGATCGAGTCCTTCAAGGGTTTCACGGATCTGCACTGCCTGGATCGTATTTCCCTGCTCTTTTGCCAGGACCTGCATCTTTTTTAATTTTTCCTGAAATTCACGGACGTCCATTCTTTTTCTCCTTTATGTGCTAAAAGCAAATTTCTCTGTATTTAACTTTCTTAAGCATTCCTATTATAGCATCTCCGGAAGCTCTTTCCAACAGAAAAGAATCTTTTCCCTTACAGGCAGACAATTACGCTCCGGATTATTTCTCAAGACTTTTAATCAGTGCAAGATTGTATTTTTCGTAAGGATTCAGAACATCATCTTCTATTGCATCAAATTCTTCCGGTGCATATTTTGGAGCATACCAGGACTGTGCATCAAAATACGCCTGAATCTCTGCAGTCTTAAATGTTCTCCCATATCTGGCATAAATCTCATTTCTTGCCAGACGAAGCTGTTCTCCGGTAAGATCCATCTGGATCAGCTGTTCTTCTGTCAGATATTCGGTACTGCTGTTTGGCAGAATGTAATTTCCAGATACTGAATTACCTGTATTGGATGTCTGTATCTCTCCTGAACCTCTGTTCTTTAAAAGTGTAACCGCTTCCCAATTTGCATAAACTGTTTCATCATCAGGATGAAAATTCATTTCATAAAAAGATCCTGCAATATCCACAGTAAAATATCCGCCTCTTCTGCCGGCTCCCATCAGCTTGTTTTCATAGAAACGCCATGGTCCTGCTGCCTCACTTATATGGGTATGATCCCCTATCTGATATACACTCCCGTTATCGTTTCCATAAATGGTAAGTCCATATCCCAGGTCAGGCACGAAAGTATCTGCATCCTGGTCAGGAAAACTGTCTGATATAATCAGTATCGACTCCCCATTTTCGCCCGCCGGGAGAATGGCATAATACGCGCCAACACCATTTGTTTTCAAAAACTCTTCGTAGGGATTTTCCACAGGAAGATCAGATGAATCTGGCTGTTCCGGCTCCAAGATGGTACATTCCTGGATTTCTCCTATCTGAGATGTGCAATCCTCCAGATCGATCCAGAATCCCTCAAGATTACCTGACGGGTTTGCCCACCATTCATTGACCACAGCTGCATCCAGTCTGTCTCCACGTATCAGCCTTACCAGAGAATAACAATATGGATCCTGACTTACTGTGGAATAAAAGGAATAACCATCGCTTCCTAACCGTTCCGACTGAAATCCCAACGCTCGATAAGTTTCGATCATACGTATGACATCCTGACTGTAATTATCTCCATATAACGGCTCTGGATCCAAACTGAACAGACAATCTGCCTCTAAGCCGGATCCTCCATAGTACAGATCAGAAGTCTGTTCCATTTCTCTGAAGCAGTTTCCATCATAGGTATACCCTGTAAAATACCATTCAAATCCTGTTGCCAGATATTTGGAAAGACGATTGCATTCATAAAAAAACTGATACTGTCCATTCACTTTTCTTAAAAACAGATCCCCCTCAAATCCAGCATGCCCTGAATCAGACATTGTTGTCATCTCATCAGGCATACCCTGAAAATCGTACCGCACCAGTTCAAACATATCGGAAACAATCCAGGACTCCTCCTGCTGCTCATACATAGACACCCTGACACTTTTTCCCGTTTCCTGAATATCCTCCCGACCTTCATAAGTCACTGCAAGGATCTCCTCCTTCTGGTCATTGTCAAAATCCCTCTTCAGACAGCCCAGAATCCCCTCCTCATCTACAGGCTTCAGAAATCTTCTGTCCTGTTCCATTATCATAGGAGTATCCACCCTCTGTCCGCCGATATAGGGCAGATTTGTAATTTGGGATATGATCCTGGTTTCATCCGTCCAATTCTGGCTGTCAGTCTGTGCTTCAGCCTTACACAACATCCCTCCGCTGCCCAATGCCAGAACACTGATCAGAAATATTTCTAAAAAACATCTTATCTTTTTCATACCTTGCTCCTCCCATATGTTTTCAGATGATTTTATTATAACATTTGCCCTTTGATTTTCCAATAGAACAAAGAAAACAAGTTCTCTTCAAACTCCCTGAATGCGGAGCGTTTTTATACAGAAGGAAAGTCAGCACAGAATGCACCGCTCTCCTGCTGTATAAAAGAAACACCCGGTAGGGGAGCTACCGGGTGTTTCGAGGGGAGTATAAATAATTAAATAAGGGGTTATGTAAAAAAAATTTTTGAAGGGTAAATTCTTTTTACAACAACGATTATAATATAAATTGGAAAAAAAAGCAATATGATTTCATGAATATTATTACAACTTTTTTAACATACTAGAGAATGTCATAAACAAGTTGACAAACAGAGCCGGTATTTACACGGCTGTATTCAACAGATTACACCAGGAGGTAATGAAAATGGCAAAAAATTATGAATCTGAAAACAAAACAATGAACAACAACACTAACAAAACATCTGACAAAAGCGCACAGAATGCACAGAACTGCGGTAAAAACAGTTCCAGGAACAGTTCCAAAAACAGCTCCCGAGGCAAAGTCTCCAATGCCTATGATCTGGATGAAAACAACTATTCTGACAGATACTAAATCCAAAAGACACTAAGCTACAAACGCTTCTCCCTTCTTCTTATTTGATGATGCAGACAGAAGTGCCGCAGACCGCAGCACTCCTGTCTGCATATTTTTCTTACACGTACTCCTTTCCCCCTTTCTGCATATGATAAATAAAAAAGGAATCCTGTTATGTTTCCCATTGAAACCATTTCCGCAAAAATGCTGGATTATTATACCGGGCGCTCTGATGCCCTGATCATAGATGTCCGTGAACCGGACGCCTACAAAAAAAGCCATATTCTTGGCGCGGTGAATCTGCCTTATGAGGAACTGTCCAGATGCAAAGAACTCCCTCGCGAAAAACTTCTTATCTTTTACTGCCAGAGAGGCGGTGCCAGCATGGCTGCTGCCCGGCTTTTTGTCCGAAAAGGATACCGTACCCGCTCTGTGATCGGCGGTTTTGATGCTTATCGAGGAAGAAATCTTGTAATTTCTTCCTAACCGTGATAATGTAAAAGGGAAAAAATCCCTTTATAAGCGAGGAGAATACATTAATGAAATACATGTTTGCATCGGATATACACGGTTCGGCATACTACTGCCGCAAAATGCTGGATGCTTTTCAGCAGGAAAATGCACAGCGACTGGTTCTTCTGGGCGATCTTCTGTATCACGGACCCAGAAATGACCTTCCGAAGGAATATGCCCCTAAAGAAGTGATCGCACTTCTCAATCAAAATAAAAACCGGATCTACGCAGTCCGGGGAAACTGTGAGGCAGAGGTGGATCAGATGGTCCTGGAGTTTCCGGTAATGGCCGATTACTGCATCCTCTCCATTGATGGCAGGACTTTTTATGCCACACACGGACATACTTATAATCAGGAGCATCTGCCGCCCCTTCAGGAAAATGATATTCTGATCCACGGTCATACCCATGTCCTGAAAGCAGAACAGATGGATGGCTACATTCTTCTGAACCCCGGCTCTGTCTCCATCCCCAAAGAGGGAAACCCTCCCACTTATGCAGTACTGGAAGACAACTGTTTCACCATCAAAGATTTTGACGGAAATACTGTCAGAGAAATGAGGCTGCCATGAAATATATGGAACTGATTGCTCCCTGCCATTTCGGCATGGAGGCTGTACTGAAACGTGAGATCCTGGATCTCGGCTATGAGATCAGCAAGGTAGAGGATGGCAAGGTGACTTTCCTGGCTGATGCCGCAGGGATCCCACAGGCAAACATATTCCTGCGCACAACAGAGCGTATCCTTTTAAAAGCCGGCGAGTTCAAAGCTGTTACCTTTGATGAACTTTTTGAAAAGACCAAAGCCATTCCCTGGGAAAATTATATCCCAAAAGATGGAAAATTCTGGGTTGCCAAGGCAAACTCTGTAAAAAGCGCACTTTTCAGCCCTTCCGACATCCAGTCTATTATGAAAAAAGCTATTGTAGAACGTCTCAAAGGTGTTTATGGCATTTCCTGGTTTCCGGAAGACGGCGCAAGTTTTCCTATCCGTGTTTCTTTTATGAAAGATATCGCCACCATCGGTATCGATACTTCAGGAGTATCCCTTCATAAAAGAGGCTACCGTCAGATGACCGTTAAGGCTCCTATTACAGAAACCCTTGCTTCTGCGCTTATCATGCTGACACCATGGAATAAAGACCGGATCCTGGTAGATCCTTTCTGCGGAAGCGGTACCTTCCCCATTGAAGCCGCTATGATCGCGGCAGATATGGCGCCTGGCATGAACCGTTCTTTCCTTTCTGAAGACTGGAAACATATCATCCCGCGTAAATGCTGGTATGATGCCATAGAAGAGGCAAACGACCGGGTAAATCTGGATATCAGAACAGATATCCAGGGTTACGACATTGATCCGGAGGCACTGAAATCTGCCAGAGCCAATGCCAAAATGGCAGGGGTGGACAAGCTTATCCACTTCCAGCAAAGAGCGGTCAAAGATCTGAGACATCCTAAACCTTATGGCTTTTTGATCACCAATCCGCCCTACGGGGAACGTCTGGAAGAAAAAGCCGCACTTCCCCAGCTTTATCGGGAGATCGGAGAAAGCTTTGCCCGGCTGGACAAATGGTCCATGTATCTGATCACTTCCTATGATAAAGCAGAAAATGACATCGGAAGAAAAGCAGATAAAAACCGAAAAATATACAATGGTATGTTAAAAACCTACTACTACCAGTTTCTGGGACCCAAACCGCCAAGGAGGAATATAAATCCATGAAAAAAGTAATTTTTGCCACAGGTAATGAAGGAAAAATGAAAGAGATCCGTGAGATCCTTGGAGATCTGGATATTGAGCTTCTTTCTCTGAAAGACGCAGGCATTACTGCTGATATCGAAGAAAACGGAAGTACTTTTGAAGAAAATGCCATCATCAAGGCAAAAGCTATCTGCCAGCTTACCGGAGAGATCGTCCTTGCCGACGATTCCGGGCTGGAGATCGACTATCTGAATAAAGAGCCGGGGGTTTATTCTGCACGCTATATGGGCGAAGACACCTCCTACCGGATCAAAAATGCCAACCTTATCCAAAGACTGGAGGGAGTTCCCGACGAGCAGAGAACCGCTCGTTTTGTCTGCGCTATTGCCGCAGCTTTTCCTGACGGTACAGTAAAAACAGTCCTTTCTGCCATGGAAGGAAGGATCGGTTATGAGGAAAAAGGGGAAAACGGCTTCGGCTACGACCCCATCTTTTATCTTCCGGAATACGGCTGTTCCTCAGCAGAGATCTCCATGGAAGAAAAAAACAAGATCAGCCACAGAGGGAAGGCTCTGCGTGCCATTAAGGATGAACTTCGATGAAAATCCTTGTAGTCAGTGACACTCACGGCCGTGACGAAAATCTGGAACAGGCAGTCTTAAAGGAACACCCCTTTGACATGCTGATCCACTGCGGTGATGTAGAAGGCAGGGAATTTTATATTGAAGCACTTGCTGAATGTCCCTGTACCATGGTCTCCGGAAATAACGACTTCTTCTCCGACCTTCCAAGAGAAGATGAACTTGCCATTGCAGGACACCGGATCCTTATAAGCCACGGACACTATTATGGTGTATCTATGGACTTTTCCAGAATCGTAGATGAGGCACAGTCCAGAAAATGTGACTGTGTATGTTTCGGGCATATCCACCGTCCTGTTCTGGAGGAGATTGACGGAGTACTTGTACTGAATCCGGGCAGTCTTTCTTTCCCCCGTCAGAGAAACCGCAAGCCCAGCTATGCCGTGCTGGACATCCAGGAAAACGGCAATATTTCTACAGAAATACGATATTTATAAATATAATATACAAAAACTTTCCCAAGACAGCAAAAAGCGCCTGAAATCAGGCGCTTTTTTTACTGCGGGCAACAGGACTTGAACCTGCACGTCGTAGACACCAGAACCTAAATCTGGCGCGTCTGCCAATTCCGCCATGCCCGCATAAACATATGAAGTTTTCCGTATCAGCCTAAAAGCCGGATACACACAGTAAGAAAAAAAGCATCTGTATCTCTACAGATGCAATGAGGCATCGGGGATTCGAACCCCGGACAACTTGATTAAA
>ULYF01001625.1_pt1 | contig 73336 bp, 62 predicted proteins | sample 1961941 | NCBI WGS metagenome assembly ULYF01 (sample SAMEA4835857, study PRJEB28245) | human gut metagenome | biome: gut microbiome; material: fecal sample | place: Denmark | collected 2008 | reverse complement strand
TCCGAATTTGCAATTCGGTGTGATACGCTAAATATTGCGGATGTGCGGATGGTTTCAAATTATTTGCATTTGCCGCTGCTGCACTCACGGTAGAATGAAGGAAGCTGAAACTTATGGAAGAAATGGAGATTCTCCCGTAAAATGATGGAGAGAACTGTATCCTTGCTGCTGGCCTCCTGGTCTTTCCTTTCGCTGTCCGCTCCATGCTGTCTGAAGCCGCTCTTGCCCTGGAAGTAAGGATAAACGATGATTCTGGCAGCGTTATGGATTCCGTCAAACTTATTGCGTCCGATATGGATGGGACGCTGCTTAATGGAAAAGGTGAATTGGACCCTGCGTTTTTTCCCTTGTTTAGGGAACTTGAGCTTCGCGGCATTCGTTTTGCGGCAGCAAGCGGCCGCCAGTATGACGGATTGCTCCGGACCTTTGCCCCCGTGGCGGACCGGATGCTGTTTATTGCCGAGAATGGCGCTTATGCGGCGGCGGGTAGAAAAGAATGGCTGCTTCTGGACATGGATCATGAAACGGTAGCCGGTTTGATTGCCGGGATCAGGCGCATTGAAGGAACCTGCATCGTCCTCGCAGGGCGGGATTCCGCATATATTGAGGACAAACAGCCGGAATTCGTCCGGGAGGCCCGCAAATATTACACACGCTGTCAAGAAGTGGGGGACCTGCTGGACGTGCGGGGAGACAAACTTTTGAAAATAGCAGTATATGACTTCCTGGGAGCCGGGGAAAACAGTTATCCCCGGCTGAAGCATTTGGAACATGGCTTCCAGGTGGCTGTCTCCGGAGAGAAATGGATGGATATCAGCCGGAAAGGGGCCAATAAGGGGGCCGCTCTGGAATTGATTCAGAGGAAACTGGGAATTTCTTCGGAGGAAACGATGGTTTTCGGGGATCAGATGAATGACGCTTCAATGATACGGCAGGCGCGTTTCAGTTATGCCATGGCGAATGCCGTGCCGGAAATCCGTTCCATGGCCGCATTTGAGGCGCCGTCCAATGAGGAAAACGGAGTGATGCAGGTGCTTGGAAAGATGTTGGACGCCCATTCTCCGCAGGGAAGGGCCGGGAATTGCAGGAAACCCCGTCTCTAATTGCCGGGTAATGGAATAAAATCAGGGTTATGTTGATGTTATTGTCAGATTTTTTTAATATGCTGGCGATGGCCGTGTTCGCTTGCATTGGCGGTGTTTTTCTGGGAATGGGCTTTCTGCTGCTTAAATTGGCGGGAATTTTTTTCGGAATATTGGCGGGGTGTATTATTCTGATGGAAGCGGCCGGAAGGTGGATTTCCCATTTGATGGGGGCGTGAGTCCGTTATTCCCGGCAATGAAGGGGATTCCTGTACGCTTTCCGTGAGGGGAGAGCTTTCTGATGGCTGGGCCATTGCCGGCTGCTGTTGTTGCCGGTTCATTGCCGAATGCTGAAGTGGAAGGCTGCATCCTGCCTGGATTCTGCGTGTTAAAACCGGATAGCGGAGTTTTGTGATAAACAGACGTTTGCCGTGAGATGCCCTGGAAGACAGAGCCCCGCAGAAAGGAAGTCCCAGGGATATGAAATGCCGGGCGTCCCCATGGAAGGGACTGTTGCCTTTGTACTATTTGACAGGGCGGGAGACGGAATTTTACCGTCCCTCCCGTCAGCATGAAAGCTGTTGTCCTTTTTAGTTTTGCTTTTCCGCAATGTCTGTGGTACACCCGTGCCAGACGTCATGAATCAGGAATTTTTTTCAGTGCTCGTGCAGGTGGCGGCCGCCTTGGGGCTGGCCGGCATGATCTTGTTGCTCAGTATCTTGATGGGCAAGCGTTCTTCCGTGCGTAAACCGGCGGACATTCCCTACGAATGCGGGATGATTCCCATGGGGGAAGGTGCCCCCATGTTCTCTGTAAAATTCTATATGGTGGCCATGCTCTTTGTCATTTTTGACTTGGAAGTGGTATTCCTCTACCCCTGGGCCGTCAATTTCCGGGACTATATTATGATGAATCCGGAATCGTTCACGGCCATGTGCATTTTCATTGGCATTTTGCTGGTGGCCTACCTGTATGCGCTGGGCAAGGGTGCCCTGAACTGGCACCACGATCCCCGTTGACCGTTTTTGTTCCCTTTTACCAACGCCGTGTTCCATGAGGAATACGGCGTTTTTTATGTGAAAGAAAAATTGCCTTGGAAAATGGCGGGGGAGAAATATCCGTAAATCCTGTCCTTTTTCCGGATGCCTGTTTGCGTGTAAAATCATATTGTACAAAAGATGATTTCTCTTGCCAGAAGAGTGGAATAGGGATAGCGTTTGCGCGATCAGGAAATTCATCATGAATATGCCTCTTCCTAAAACGACGCAAGGTGTTTATCGTCTGTCGGTCAGTACCTTTTATTTTCTTCAGGGTTTGGTGTTCGCCAGTTGGGCATCCCGCATCCCGGACATCAAAAGTGCATTGGGGTTGAACGATGCCGACTTGGGGTCCGTTCTCTTTGCCGTCCCGGTGGGGCAGATGTCCGCCATGGCGCTATCCGGTTACCTGGTTGGCCGTTGCGGCAGCCGGAAAATACTGATGGCGGCATCCGTCTTTTATCCTGCCGTGCTTGTATGCCTGGGTATGGCGGGGTCTTTCTGGGAACTGGCGGCCGGGTTATTTTTCTTTGGGGTAGCCGCAAATCTGACGAATATATCCGTCAATACGCAGGGAGTGGGAGTGGAACGGCTGTACCAGTGCAGCATCATGGCCCGGTTCCACGGTTTATGGAGCCTGGCGGGTTTTTTCGGAGCTTTGCTGGGAGCTGCCATGGTGGACTGGCATATTTCTGCGGAAACGCATTTCATCGCCATTTTCCTGATATGCATGATTATTCTGGCCGTTTTTTCCCCCTCTCTTCTGCCGAGGGATGCCCGGCGTTCCTCCTCCCAGGGAGGCGGCATGTTCCGGAGCATGGATGCTTATGTACTGGTCATCGGGCTGATCGCCTTCGGAAGCATGGTGAGCGAAGGAACCATGTTTGACTGGAGCGGCGTGTACTTTGAAAGCGTGGTAAAACCCGGTCCGGGGCTGGTGCAGATGGGATACGTGGCATTCATGAGCACCATGGCCCTGGGGCGTTTTACGGCAGACCGCCTGGTGATGCGCTTCGGGCCTGTGCGGGTTCTGCGCGCCAGCGGCATCCTTATTGCCTCCGGATTGCTCGTCTCCGTCCTGTTCCCGATGCTGTGGTCCGCCACGCTGGGCTTTCTGCTGGTGGGTTTTGGCACCTCTTCCATTGTCCCGCTCTGCTACAGTATGGCCGGGAAATCCCGGAAAATGATTCCCAGCATGGCGCTGGCTTCCGTTTCTACCATCGGCTTTCTGGGGTTCCTGATGGGGCCGCCGGTCATTGGTCATATTGCCCATGCTTCCTCCCTCCGGTGGTCTTTCTCCCTGATTGCCCTGGTTGGACTGGGGACGGCATTCATTGCCCCTTTCCTCAAGAAATATAGGTAATCACTGTTAATGATATGCCTATATTGTGAAATGGTGCGCCTGGCAGGACTCGAACCTGTACGCCTTTCGGCACCAGATCCTAAGTCTGAATCAGTATTCTAATTATCAATTGGTTAAGTTTCTGTACACAGTTTGTACACACTTTCGGTTTGTCAATGAAAATGAGCTATGGGATACTTTCAACCGTGAGGAGATCCCGGAAAAAACAGTATGGTTCACATATCTCTCTTACCCCTAGAATGCACAGGGGTAAGAAAAAATGGCTGGTGCGCGATATGTCGGTAAATCCGCATACTCACCGGCTCTTTGGTTCCTATCAAGAGGCATTGGAGGCCTATCAACAACTTCAGCATCAATCCTTGGAGGATATGTTACCGGAATACTTACGAAAGCAGGAGTGGAGAGAACATGTTGATGAACATGATTACAATGCTATCCTTTTATGGAGAGAGTTCAGGAACATCTATGATGAAGTAACCCAGCAATCGTCCCTTCCATTGTATCTGGTCGTCCGGGAAGCATTGAAAAATCTGAAGCAGGAAATAGCCAACGGTGCAAGTTATGGACGGAAAGACGCTGATGGCAATTGGATTGTAACTCGTACGGATGAGGAAAATCTGGATCGGCTGGAGGAACTGACAAATATGTTTTCTTTGACTAGGTTCCTTGCCAATAAAACAGAACAGGTCAAAGTCGATTTTAAAAGAAGGTTCGGTCTTCTTGCAGAACAATATCGAGAGGTCGTCGACAAAAAACTTGAATCAAATCTGGTTAAGAAAGCCCATCATGACAGCATGGTCATGGAACTGCAAAAATGGGCACAGGGATGGGAAGACCTTCCGCTCAATCAGATTACACCGGACATGATCGAAGAAAAGCTGGCTTCATTCCGATATCGAAAACAACCGCTCAGCAACGCCACTAGACGGCGTTACCGCACAACCCTGCATGGATTTTTTGTTTGGGCGCAGAGCAGGGACCTCATTGCATATAACCCGGTCAAAAGGACTCTTGCCCCGAGAGCTGAATCTGTCGAGATTGGCATTATCTCTCCGGGCGATCTGAAGAAACTTCTACAGGCAGCGCTTGATCATGACAAAGGCATGTTGTTTCGCTTGGTCTTGGCCGCATTTTGTGGCCTGCGGCGTTCCGAATGTGTCAGAATAACGCCAGATGCCATTCTTGATGAAAAGGATGAAGTATTTGTCTCGGCATCTATAGCCAAAACTGGGAAGCAGCGTTTTGTACCACTTCCCACAGCAGCCAAAGCATGGCTCGCTTTGGCGAAATATGAACCACCTCCTGACGAAATTGACAGATTACATGAGAACCGCCATGGGCGTTGCCTCAAAAAACTGGCAGAAATTGCAGGAATTGTTCTGCCTCATAACGCCCTGCGCCATTCATTCGCTTCATATGCTGCCGCCAAGACACACGACATTCCCCGGGTGTCCATGTGGCTGGGACACACGAGCTCCAACATGACGGAGAAGCACTACCGGGAAGGCGTGCGTGCAGCCGAGGGCGAGGCATGGTTCAACATTTTTCCGGAAAAAGAAACGAAATAAATGCGATGTAGTCGACGATGTAGGCTTGCTTAGCCTGCATGTCGAGAGCGTCGTTGGCAGCTCCCTGAACTTTGTTGGCAATTGTCTCAATTCCTCCTGTAGGAGGGGCTCCAGCTTTCGCAGCCGCAGGAGCTATACCTGGGGAAGGTGGTAGTGTCGGACCTACGGGACGCCGGGCAAGTTGATTTGGCGGCATCTGTGGGGCTTGCTGAGGGGGAGCTGAGGCAGTTTTATTCCAAGGCTGTTGAGTTCCCCATACTAATCCGCCAGAAGAACGTGCGAGAGGCTGAGGCGAAGGCGCTCCTTGAATCTTGGGTTGTGCGTTTGCAGTCCTGTAAGATGACAAGTACTGCTGAGCCTCACGACGTTGTTGCGCCTCTTGCTGATTGAATTGTTTAACCTTATTTACCGCGACTAGGGGGCTAGCAAGAGCCGCACCGCCGGGAATCATGGGCGCCAAATTAGCAACAGCGTTACTAGCCGCATCCTGCCACGACGCATACTTATTGAGATCCTCATCGCTGAAATCTTCATCCGGGTCAGCGGTGTAACCGGCTGGAGCTGAGCCTGTATTCGCGTAGGATGTTTGAGCTTCAGCTTTCGGGTCACCCTCGTTTGGAGGGGTGACTTTATTTGCTACGGAAGAGCCTATTAGAACGCCTCCGAGGCCGCCAGCGCCCATTCCCAGAATGCCAGTCAGAGCTGTTGCTGTGTCCCCGGCTCCGAGATGGCGTGCCAGGTGAGCTGCACCTGCGCCGCCGCCCAGGGCACCTACGGTGCCTCCTACGCCAGCACCGAGAGCTTTTGCCAACAGATTGGCAAGGCCGGGAGATGCGGATGCTGCTTTTGCCAAGGCTGGAAACTCAATAACATTGTCAAGTTGTTGAGACTCTGTAGGTTTATTCACCGTCTGCTGCGCCTTCCATTCCTCGTACGGAACAAGCTTGCCTGTTTCAGGGTCACGCTTGAACGAATTGGCTCGTACGTTCTTCCGGGCCTGGAGGCGTACGCCCCGGTTGAGTCCTTCGATGAGGGTGGGGCTCATTCCGGGCATGTCGATGGGCAGTTCGACTTCGGCGGCCGTGTTCGGGTCTTTTTTGGAGCCGGGCAGCTTGAGCTTGATTTTGCCCATGTCGGCCTTGGGGTCTTTGCGGGTGAGGTACTTGCCGGTGGCAACGGCTCCCGTTGCGAGGGCTCCGGCTCCCAGGAGGCCAAGGAGAAGGTTGAGATTTCTGGAGTTGGAAGCTAAGACTAAGTTGGTCTTAGCTATAGAAGTGGCTCAAGTAGTGCGCTGTATCATACGCGTAGCGTTATGATACAGCGCACTACTTGGTAATGGGAGAAAATTATTTTGGGTTGGAATGAACTCTATATTTCTCATAATGACTCATATATTGTGCATATTTCTTGTTTTTGCTTACTATATGATACATATCTCTCTCATGAAAACCACATCCCCATTGCCGGGGCCAGTGAAAGTGGCACTCAAGAAGCTGGGAGCAGACATCAGCGATGCCCGTAAGAGGAGGCGTGTCCCCACGACACTTATGGCAGAGAGAGCCTTTATCTCGCGTTCCACGCTTGGACGTATAGAAAAGGGCGATCCAAGTGTCTCCTTGGGCAACTATGCCGCTGTTTTGTTTGTGCTGGGGCTGACTGACCGTCTCAAAAACCTTGTCGATGCCAATAACGATCCTGTAGGCCGAACTCTTGAAGAAGAACGTCTGCCCAAACGTATCCACCTTCCCAAGACCTATGAGTGATACTTCCATCGACGTATTTATTGACCTGCCTTCCTTCCCGGGGCCGGTACAAGCGGGCAGGTTATGGTCGCACTTTCGCAAAGGGCGTGAATCTGCCTCCTTCGAATACAACAAGGAATGGCTCGCAAATCCGCACAGATTTGCTCTTGAACCACTCCTCCCCCTGGCTGACGGCACTTTTCATACTAATCCCGGGCAAAGTGTATTCGGAGCGATTGGCGATTCCACTCCTGACAGGTGGGGGCGCATTCTGATGCGGCGGGCTGAACTGGCTCGTGCACGAACAGCCAATGAAAGCCCCCATACGCTCTCTGAACTGGACTACCTGCTCAGGGTAAACGACGAGGCAAGGCAGGGAGCGCTGCGCTTTTCACAGGATGGAGGACAATCGTTCTGCGCTCCTCCGGGGTCAACACCAATTCCGCCTCTGGTCAACCTGTCCCGTCTGCTGCATGCCGCCGATCATTTCTGCCGGGACGATGAAAATGCAGAAGACCTGCGATTGCTCCTCGCTCCCGGTTCTTCTCTCGGAGGAGCTCGGCCGAAGGCATCGGTAAAAGACAAGAAGGGGGATCTCTGCATTGCCAAGTTTCCCCGGCACGATGATGAATACAACGTTGTTGCATGGGAAGCCGTCGCCTTGACTCTTGCCTCCAAAGCCGGGCTTCAAGTCCCGCGTTTCGAACTGGAGAAAATAACTGACAAGGATGTCCTGATCATCTGGCGTTTTGATCGCACCCGGGAACAGCGAAGAATCTCCTACCTGTCGGCCATGAGCATGTTGGGAGCTAGGGATAACGAGCAACACAGTTATCTTGAAATCGTAGACGCCATACGCCAGTACGGCGCTGCGCCCAGACAAGACTTGCGCCAGCTATGGCAACGGATCGCCTTCAGCGTCATGATTTCCAACACGGACGATCATTTGCGGAATCACGGATTTCTTCAGACGGGAGGAACAGGCTGGTCTTTATCGCCACTGTTTGACGTAAACCCGACACCCATGGATATACGCCCCCGCTACCTCAATACGGCTATCGACTGGGAAGATACATCCGCATCTCTGGATGTCCTCCTCAGCATCGCTCCCGAATGCGGGATTAAGACCTCTGAAACGAATGACCTGTTGGAACCGATTGCCCGGGCTGTCAGTCAGTGGCGTCAGGTTGCGGAATCATTCGGCATCAGCAAACAGGAGCAGGAACGTATGGCGTCTGCCTTCGAACATAAAGATGGCTATGTGGCAGTATTGACGTAAGAGAGGGAATGAACCTGATCTTGTTTGCCCAATCCCCGGAACGTTCAACCCTGTGATGATCGTTTAGAATCCAGGCGTTTCCGGAGATGGCCAAGGTCGATTGACTAGGATATATATTGTAAACAATAGTAATCATGAATAACGACTGGACGGATGAAGAATTAAGGGCGGCAGTAGACGTTTATGTTGAGATGCTTCAAAAACACAACTCTAATAAGCCTTTTACAAAAAAGTATTATTATGAAGAGCTTCATCGTAAATATGGACGCACGGAGAAATCTTTTGAGTATAGGATGCAGAATATATCCTATGTCCTGTCATTAATGGGACGAAATTGGTTGCCAGGATTAAAACCAGCTAAAAATATTGGAGCCAAGAATGCGGCGAAAATTGAAAAAATGCTTGCTGAAGCGGAAGGAGTATCCTTTATTCCTGTCGCGAATTTTGAAACTGCTGTGCGTGAAGAATTTGACAAACCATTACTTCATGAGCCAATAGGGAATGTAACTCTAAAAATCATACAAACTAAGATCTCGGCTTACCAGCGTGACGCAAAGGTAAAAGCATGGGTATTGAAAACAGCTAACGGAATTTGTGAAGGGTGTGGACACCCCGCCCCTTTTTATGGTACGGATGGTATCCCATACCTAGAGGTTCATCATATTAGGCAGCTTGCCGATGGGGGCTCTGACACGATAACGAATACAGTTGCGTTATGTCCAAACTGCCATCGAGAAATGCACTACGGCATAGATAGAGATAGGTCGATTTCAAAACTTTATAGCAAAGTGCCTCGATTAATTCGGGAATGATCTCATGAACGATTTATCCATGCGGATCCTTTTCACGAATGCCTTTCCAAACTGAAAGATTGCTTCCGGGGCTCTACGGAAGTAGCTTGCGAGGAGGGGTACTAATGGAACTAGATCCTCCTACGATAGTTAAAAGCAGCTCTTCTTCATCATGAAGAAGAGCTGCTGAATGGAGGCTTTACCCATTCCTGGCTTCCAGTGTCCTGACGATCGCCTCGGCTCCACGTTTGTACACGGTCACGGCCAACAGCTCTCCGTCGCGGAAGACGGCCCAGAAGCGGGTGCCCTTGTACTTTTCAATCGTCAGCATCAGGCAAAGTCCTCCTTTCCGGGATGATGGCGGGAATCGAGCCGGTGTCTCAGTACGGCCCCGATATCGGCTTCATACATGTCACGTGTGCGCTTGTTGCAGGCGACAGCATAAAGGCACCAGGCATCAAGGATGTCGATGTCTTCACCACAGAGCCGAATGCAGCTTTCCAGGATATCCAGTTCCGTCTCCGGAATCGGAGAAGCTAGCAGGATACTTTCGTCTTCTTCCAGTGACTCTTGCTGTTCTTCCGTCAGCTCCGGAAGGTTCACCAGAGCCGTCATGGATGGACCGTGAATTTTCAGCTTGCTCAACCTCAGCGAAGGATCATGCTGATGTCTGCTGTAAAGCGACACGGCCTTTTCGATCCGGGCCAATAGTTCCGTATCCAGTTCCATGTACACATACGGAACATCCGTATCGTATTCGCTCGTGGAACGCAGTTGAGCGATGATGGGTATCGTTTTCATTCTTTTGGTTCTTGTAATCGGGGTTACTTGCAGAAGAAGGCGACGATACCCAGGATCAACAGCACGGCGAGCAGGTACGGAGCCACGGTCACCAGAGCCGACAGGATGCCGACGACGACCGGTCCCAGCAGACACAGCAGTACGAGCGCCACCAGGGTGATGAGGAGGTCTTTCATGTTCATGGCCGTGCCTCATGCGGGAACTCTTGTCCGGGATGATCGACGAACCGGAGCGGCGGAGGACACCCATTGCTTGAGAGCCTGCCGTCCGGCATAGGTAATCAACCAGCAATCGGACCGAAGCAGGAATTCCTCTTCCTTCGTGCGGATGATGAACTCCCTCCCGGCCAAACCACGGACGGCGTGCCTGACGCTTTCCTGTTCGATGCCACGGCATTCCGCCATGATTTCCTCATCGCTTCGTTCGAAGTCGCCGTGAAGGTACAGAAGAATGGACAGTTCCAGACCCGTCAGGGATAGAGTCCGCCCCATGCGCTTCACTCTGAGATGATGTTTTCTTCTCATGATTGTCTCAGGTCAGTTGTTCAGGGCGTAGCTGTCGGCCAAATTCCAGAGCTCCCGGTTCAGGCGCGTGTTGCCGTCAATACCGTTGAGCGCCCGCAGGGAACGTCGACGATAAGCACCTTCCTTCTGTGGCTTCAAGGGAACGCCTCCCCTGATCAGGTTTTCCTGAACCCGGTTGAAGCACTGCCAGACGGTAACCGGACCTCCCACCGTAAAGCCGATATCGTTCCAGCGCCGGGGCGACATAAGTGCTTCGGGACGTATCCTGTCTTCGTAGTCGTCTCCCATACGCAGCCGGGCCGCTTCATGAACGAAGTCCACCTGCCGCCTGTAGGGGAGTTCGACTCCCTGCATGCGGAGGATGTCGTCCATAATGCGAGGCGTTTCGGAGGCCAGCCGGAGACTGGCCGCAATCACCTCGTCCCCGGTATGGCCCATGTGGCGGATGTTGATCGCGGCAATGCGTGCTCCGACAATCAGGCCGTTGGTGCAGACTAGCCGGAAGATACCGGCCATGAGCTGGTAGGAGCAGCTGCCGTTGTGGCTGTTGATCATGACCACTTCGATGCGCTGGTCACGGTTGTGTTCCAGCACGTCCCGGTGGGCGAAGCGGATCAGGTGTTTGCGTGTAGGAGTGCCGTCAGGTTTCCGGGAGCGTTGTTCCTGGGCTCCGACAACGAGGAACCCGGCCTCTTCCATCTGGTCGAGCAGGGAGTCGGAGGAGACGAAGCGATACTTCTCCGAACGGCTATCGTCCTCGCGGTCGGCAAAGACGGAAGGTGCGACACGCCGGACCTGATTTCTATCCAGCGGGCTGTTGTCGCGGTTGCGATAGAGTTCGCGTGTGGATGTGTGAGTATTCATATGCATTGATGATTGGTTTGTTGCAACAAAAAGCCCGTCTCCCGGAATAAGGCCGGGAGGCGGGCACTGGCAGAAAGTAGAGAATCTACTTCCTCATGGATATATGACGTGAATATATATTATTTTTCGCTTAAAATATATTTTTTATAAACTTCATCTTCATTGTAATTTTCATTAATTCTATAATTTGATTTTATATAGTTATACAATTTCTTTTTTGTAGATAAACAATTAGATGATTTTATAATATTTCTTAATGTTGTAAGATTAGATTTTATTATTTCATCATAATTCCATTCTATTTTTTCCCATATTTTTTTGCAAATTCGTAGACAACAACTTGAAAATATAAGAAAATCATCAAAATCAATGGCGTCAGAATTATGTATTTCTAATTTTTTTATTTTCTTAGAAAGAACAATATATTCTCCATTTTTTTTCTTTGGTTTTGTAGGTGATTTTTCACCTTTATGGATGAAATTGTTTCTTATATTTCTATAGTAATTACAAACTTCATACAAAAAATCTTTTTCTATTTTTAATTTTCTATAAATAAATAATAAGTCATCTTCTCCATCTTTCTTTTTCTCTTTGCTAACTACTGCAACAATATTTGAATTTATTATGCTTTTAACTTCGTTTATAAAATCACAAACGCAAGAATGAGTCATCAATATATAAATATTAAATATGTTCATTTCTATTTTATCGCTATCGAATTCTTTTTTTATATGAATTTTATTTCTCTCAATGATTTCATCTATATTGGAATTATTTAATAATTCCCTTCTTGATAATTCAAGAAATTGAATTGACACACATACTTCTCCAAATTTTTTCTTGAAATTGTTAAATATATTTTTGCCCATAGATATCGATGATGGCTTTTATTAGAAATAAAATCAATTCAAAAAACAATGCATAATTTACTTCTTTGAATAATTGCTTCTTACACCATCCTGAGCATTCTTTCCAGCATCGACACGCGAAGCATTCCATTCCTGGCTGAGAATGGAAACACTCGAAGGTGATTCCTACTCAAGCAATCCTGATGTATCGTGTAGAAACAAATGAATTATTCCGTCATTTCCTCCCAAACCTCTTCGCCCAGCGGGGCCTGGTTCAAAACATCTTTCAAATGTTCCCACATGGGCATGTGAGCTGTCAGAAGTGCCTGGAACCGGGGCGTATGGTTCGCTTCAAAGAAATGAATCAGTTCGTGCAAAACAACGTATTCGATGCATAAAAAAGGCTTTTTGACCAAGTCCGTATTGAGCTGGATACGGCGGGCATCCGGAGCGCAGGAACCCCACTTCGTCTTCATTTTGCGAATCGTCAACACAGGCGTCTCCAATTCGAGGCGTTTGCACCATTGCTCAAGCAAGGGCGTCACTATAGCCCGCAGCTGACGGCGGTACCACGCATGCAGGAGTTCTTCCCGATTGCCGGCGGGTGCATCGGCATAAACGTTCATCATAAGGGATTTTCCCTTCCGTTCCATACTGTAGGGGCTCCCAGGACGGATATAAACTACTTTCAATCGATAGCGGCGGCCCAGAAAATAATGCGTTTCCCCCGATTCATACGTGCGCCGGCTCTGACGCTCCTGATCCTCGAATTCCCTGCGCCGGTCATGAATCCAGCTCAACCTCTGTACCGCAGCCAGCCGCACAGCCTCCTCATCCATGGCCAAAGGGGCGGTGATCACGACTTCACCGGATGGCGGGCAGACCGCCAGCCTAAGGTGCTTGACCCCCTTTCTCACGATACGCATGTTGACGTTCCCTACTTTCATGGTTTGCCCTAATACTGCTTCGCCAGATTGAAAATCTTTTCAATCGCTTCGTCATTGATATCGAGACCGAATTCTTCCGCCAGCTCTTCCAGGCCTTCCTGAATCAGAAATCTGGCTTCCCGATAACGTAATGAAAGAGGGTCTTGAAATCCCGCCTGCATCTCGGCACACTTTCTGTCCATTACCAGAGCGAATTGCTCCGGGAACCGTTCCGCATGTCTGCGTGGAACAGGAGCATTGTCGTATAAGGCCTTGAGTCGTGGCGTATTGATTGGTTGCGGGCGAGGTCTTTCTCCGTACTTTATCCTTTTTGCAAGATCCACCACTTTCTCCAGAAAATCCTTGTATTCGACAGCTCCTTTTTTGTGGTCTTCCAATAGCCTGAGCAGCAATGTTCCCATGCTGTCGTAGAATCTGGGGTTGAGCGATCGTTTTTCAGTAATTTCCTTTTTCAGGTTGTTGCTGATGCTTTCCGCTGCGTGTTTGCCCGTTTTCCGCTCGGTGTCGCGGATGATTTCTTCCGTCCGGTTGACCAGCAGTTCCACCATTCCCATATCCTCCAGCGTGGAAACACTTTCCGCATCCGATGCATGGACGTAGGTATCGATCAGATTGCGCATTTCCGCCTCATACATTTTCATATCGATGTAGTCTCCGCTTGCCAGTTTGACGGCGTCCCTGGCATTGGCAAAGCGCTCAACCTCCTCCCGGATCAGGACAATCTGTTCTTTGCTGTACCCGGCTAAATCAAGTTCATCGCAAACTTTGGCATAGGCTCGCATCAAAGCCGCTGTTCCCCTATAGAGTTCGACGCGCTGCCGCTGATGTTTCTCCAGGTTTTCACCCATACAGAAATAATCCAGATATTCATCCAGGCCCTTCGGCTCCTCGACGGGTTCGCAAAGAGCGCGCAGACGGTCGAGCCGCTGCGCCAGCAGTTTGTTGGCTTCCGTGAGCCGATCCTTGAGCAATCCCTGCACATCAGCGGATTCATAATTCTCGAAGGCTTCCCCCGTGAAGGACTTGACAGCTTTTCCCAGGCTTAAAAAGAGATCCTTGTAGTCGACGATATAACCGAACTCCTTGCTCTCGCCGTCCAGCCGGTTGACGCGGCAAATCGCCTGAAAAAGCCCGTGATCCTGCATCTTCTTGTCGATATACAGATAAGTGGCCGGAGGAGCGTCAAACCCCGTCAGTAACTTGTCAACCACGATCAGCAGTTTCATGCGCCCCGGCTCCCTGATGAACATCTCCTTCACCTTGCTCTCGAACTTCTCGCAGGAAACAGCACTTGCCGATTGAAAGCCGAAATCCTGCAACATTCGTCGACAGGTCTCATATTTGAGCATCTCCTCGGACTGCTGCGCCACTCCCATTCCGGCCGTCCTCGTGGCCTCGCTGGAGGCCACGTACGAGCTGACCACGGCACACTTGCCTCTTAACTCCGTCCGTTGGAAAATCTCGTAAAACCGGAACGCCTGATAAATATTATCGGCCACCAGCATGGCGTTTCCTGCGTCCATGCGCAGCCGCACATCGCGATCCATGTCCTCGCAGATATTGGCGGCGATGCGCTCCAGTCTTTCCCGGCTGCTGTACAGGGCTTTCATTGTTCCCCATCTTTGCTTGAGCTGGTATTTCTGCTCGTCCGTCATGCCGGTCGTCAGACGCTCAAAGCGCTCGTCGAGTTTGACGTCTCCCTTGGGGGAAAAGTCCTGATCCACATTACGGGCTTCGTAGCGTAGATCCAGTACGGCTCCATCTCTGACAGCTTCGTCGAATTTGTACGTATCGATGAAATTGCCGAAAGTTTCCCGGCTGGTTTCCTTGTCTGACCTGAACAGAGGCGTTCCCGTAAAGCCGATAAAGATTCCTGATCCCAACAGTCTTTTCATGGCCTTGGCCAGTTTGCCCGATTGTGTGCGGTGACATTCGTCGATAAAGACATAAAGGTCTCCCTTGACCTTGAAATCGGCAGGAACCGTATCGTTCCATTCCCTGATGATGTCATCGGCATCTCCTTCTCGCTGTCCGAATTTGTGTACGAGCGAGCAAACGACGCGCTCTTCCGCCCGATTCAGCCTCGCGAACAGATCCCGGCTATTTTTTGCCTGATGGGCAGTAACTTCGGCCTGATTGAAATTACGTGTGATCTGTTCGTCAAGTTCCGTGCGGTCAGTAATCACCAACACTCGAGAGTCGGGAATATTGCCCAGAATCCATTTCGCCAGCCAAATCATGAGCAGACTCTTTCCGCTGCCCTGCGTATGCCAGATAATCCCGCCTTCACGCCGCCGCAGGTATTCCTGCGTCTTCTTGATCCCCCGGTATTGATGCGCGCGGGCCACCTTTTTGATCCCAGCGTCATAGACCACGAAATCGTGGATAAATTCCAGCAGATGCTCCCGTGAGCACAGCTCCTGAAGGTGCTCGAGCAGATGGTTGACGGGCGTGTCTTTCTGATCGCGTTTCCATGTCAGATAATACTTGGGAGGCGTCAGCGTCGTCGCATAGCGCAGGCCCTCCGTCTCATTGGCGGCTATGAGGAGCTGCACAGTGGAAAAGAAATGAGGAATCTCCCCTTCATACTGGTTCGTCAGATTCTGCCGAATCGCTTCATTCACGGTCACGCTTCCGCGTTTGAGTTCCAGCACGGCCAGGGCGATTCCATTGACGTACAGGACGACGTCCGGACGGCGCGTCGTCTTTCCATCAGCCCGGAGGACGCTTACCTCTTCCGCTATGGCAAAGTCGTTATTTTCCGGGTGAGTCCAGTCGATCAGGGGGAATGTGGCGTGAGACAGCCCCACCCCCCGATCAATTTCCACCCCGTAATACAGCAGGGAGTATATCGCCTTGTTCGTTTCGTATAGGGAACAGGAAGGATTCGAAGCGGCACGTTTCAATTCCTGGATAATCTTGGGTGCATAGGTTGCACTTTCACCTCCGCGCCGCTCCAGCCACGAGCGCAAGAGCCCCTCCTCGATGGGGGACGTGCGGGCATTTTCCGGAGACGCCTTCCAATTGCCCAGATACGTGAATTGCAGATGGTCCCGGAACAAGGCCACCACCTTGTTCTGTGTGACGCGTTCGGCTGCTCCGAGTTCGTTGTAGGTGTCGTCTTGCATGGAGGTGTGAAAGGGAAAGGAGTTAGACCAGGCGGATGCGGCCCGTCAGCAGTTCCTGCATCATGCCGCGTTTCATGTAGTTGAGTTTCTCAAGTTCTGCTTCGAGGTTTTCGATTTCATCGTCCATGTCCGATAGCACTTCGGCAATGGCTTTTTGTTCGAAAAAACCGGGGCAATAAATCCATAATTTTTTCAACGGTTCACGAGTAATTTGAGGTTGTGCTCCACCCGTAATCGCCTCTAAAATTTGTGAAGTGTATTTAAGAAAATATAAGATAAACTTGGCATCTATGGATTCTTTATTTCTTATACTAACAACCATGGCATTACCTGTAATCCAAGCATATGGGGATGATAAATTGATTGTGCCACATGTGTTCCCGCGACATGTAATAATGATCTCTGATTCTTTATGATTATATCGATGGTAACGCCCTATAATACCATTTGCTCCATAAACTAAGTAAGGTCCAGAATCATGCATTTCATTCTGAGAAATGGTTTTAGGCTGATATAAGTCGGAAATATTTCCTAACTCTTTCACCTCCCAATCATCCGGAATATCTCCGATATCCGTATGCTTCCAGCCTTTGGTTTCATAGCCCGGGAGGCGGACTCGCCCGGAAAGAAGCTCCTGCATGGTTCCCTGCTTGATGTCCCGCTTTTTGGCAATGAGTTCTTTCTGCGCTTCAATCAACGCATCCATGTCCGAAAGGACTTCGGCAATGGCTTTTTGTTCGGGGAGAGGAGGGAGAGCAATGCGGATATTTTCCAGTTCTTGTTTATTGGTGGAAGGTATAGCAGATCCACTATCCATTTGAGAGAGATCAATTAAGCTCATCCTGTAATAGATGGCTTTCATGCATATCGTCTGCTTTTGTATAGAATAAAAGGCCGTATCTATAACCCATGCATTTGATGGCGCATAATGGATAGCACGAATAGCTCCTTTACGTCCAACAATAATACTTTCACCATTAAATAAATATGAATCAATCGTTTTGAATGGGCCATTTGTTCCATAGACAGGATAAATTTTATGCCCTACGATATGAGAAGGCAATTTCTTCCCGTACAGGAAATCAAATAATTGCCCTAAACGAGTAGCTTCCCAATCATCAGGAATCACTCCAACTTCCGTCTTTTTGTACCCCTTGGGAATACTATTCATGACTACCTCCCTCCCATGTTAGCCCCATTTTTTGCAAATGAGCTGTTACTCGATCCTTGAGTTCGGCAACTTTTTGTTCAATCTCCGGCAATGGGGCCGCATAACGATCCGCCAGAGTCTTCAATTGCTGAGCAAATGCATGCATCACCCGTTCCACATCTTCGTGGATGCCGGAACGAAGAGATTCCAGCCATTTTTTATCTACAACAAGCATTTTCCCCTCTTCCTCGGACAAGGCATCGCAAGCCTGCCGGGTTTGGATGCTCAGCTTCGTTTCAAGCGTTTTGATCTCTGCTTTCCATTCCTTGACGGTGTTCTTTCGGTCAAGGAAATCCCGGAGGAATGCCAACTCTTCAGCTGCCAGCAGATCGCCCTTGATTTCCTTGATGCGACTTTTAAGAGCTGCCAGGTCAACCTTTTCCCACTCAAAGAAAAAGCCGTTGTCTCCCCTCTGTTCTTCTTCCTGAGAATCAAGCTCCGCCTCCATCTGTTCGACTTGCAGGCGTTTCTGATGAAGCTCCTCGACCTCGTTCGGGAAAAAATGCCGTTGCAGCAAGGCCTCCGGCAGAAGAGAGCTTTCCCATCCCGTGATTTTTTCTTTTCCCTTCCTGGTCAGATTGCTGGTCTTGAAGATCCACCCTTCGGCGGCGATGAGATAGACATCATCACGCATCGGTTCTTCCCAGTAATCCATCAGACGCTGGTATACATCGTATTCATCCACAAGGAGCATATCGTGGAAGAGAGCACGCAGAGAATCGCCCAGAGTGCGAATGAATTCCTTTGCATGCATACCCTCGTGAAGCGCCATCATGAGTTCACGGGACTGCTGCATCCAATGGGATAAACGGTCTTCCACCGCCGCACGAAACTTTTGAAACTCGGCACTTTCCAGAATAAATGACCGGATATTCCCGGACGGTATGCTCAACACGCTGTACCCGGCATGAACGGAAGGAGAGAACAATTGAGAACGCAATTGGGGGAAAACGTGCCAATAATCACCCAGCTCTTGCAGATCGGCATCGGGAATTCCTCCGTTGAGGTGGGCAAAGAGATCCTGCCGCACTTCCCCGTCCGAAGAGTCGATATACCTGGGAAGATTCAAATTGCAGTCGTTATCGTAAACCTCGGCCAGAGGCACCATGCGGGAATACCCTGGTATTTCCTGATAGTCATGGAACACATCCATGGCCTTCTGGATATCTTGTTCGCGGAGACGGTTCTTGGCCCCGTCCTTGATGAAGCCCTTGCTGGCGTCAATCATGAAAATACCGTCGCGGGCGGCGGCGTTCTCCTTGTCCAGCACGAGGATGCAGGCGGGGATGCCCGTTCCGTAGAACAGATTCGGAGGCAGGCTGATGATAGCCTTGATGATGCGTCTCTTGATCAGATTCCGGCGAATGTCTTCTTCTGCATTGCCCCGGAACAGAATGCCGTGGGGGAGAATGCACGCCCCCTTGCCCGTCCTGGGCTTCATGGACTTGATGATATGGAGCAGAAAGGCATAGTCCCCATTCTTTTCCGGGGGGATGCCGTCTTCAAAGCGGTGATAACGATCAGCGGACGGGTCGAAGCCCGTCATCCAGTTCTTCTGCGAAAAAGGCGGATTGGCAACCACATAATCGAATGTCCGCAAGGCATCTCCATCCCTGAACTGGGGCTTGACCAGCGTATTGCCATCGTGAATGATGGCCGTATCCTGTCCGTGAAGCACCATATTCATGCGGGCAAGCCCCGCCGTGGAGCTGTCTTTCTCCTGTCCATGGATGGAAACCTTGACCGGAGAGGCTTCCGCTGCCCGTAGCAAGAGGGAACCGGAGCCGCATGCCGGGTCATAAAGCGTCACCTGGTGGGCGCCGTTCGCAGGACGCCTGCTCATACCTATGACGGCTGCGATGAGCCGCGATACTTCAGCAGGTGTATAAAACTGCCCCTTCGATTTGCCGGATTCCGTAGCGAAGTTCTTCATCAGGTACTCGTAGGCATCGCCCAAAATATCGTCTCCATCGACACGGTTGGTCGTGAGATCCAGCTCCGGACGGCTGAAAATGGCAAGCAGCCGGGCAAGTTTTTCCTTCTTTTCCCGGGCATCGCCCAGTTTGTTGCCGTCATCGAAATCCGCCACATTAATGTTGCCGATTCCCGCATTGGCCGAAGTGATTTTCTCGACCATCTTGTTCATCTTGTCGCCTAGATCGTTCTCGTGGCGGATGGCGTACATGTCATCGAAGCTTGCGCCCCGGGGAACCACGATCAGAGATCGACGTCCGGCCTTGTGCAGATCACTGATGTATTTGATGAAGAGCAGAGTCAGAATATAATCCTTGTACTGGGAAGCATCCATGCCGCCGCGCAATTCGTCGCAGGCAGACCAGAGTGAAGAGTATATTTGGCTTTTTTTGACAGGCATAAGATGAAACAGATGTTGGACTACAGAGATAAGTATCATACGGAGCAACATCCAGCCATCCCTTTCGGAGTATTTCATCAAAATTTCGTTCTACACTTGTTGGAGGCGCAATCATGCGGCTCCATGCTGACCTATTCGGTACGGATCATACTCAGTAAATAGGAAGAAAAGATAAAAGAGATTGCCCGACCAGGAAAGGATGGTAACCTATGACAACTCCTGCGATGAGCCGTCTTCTTGATTCCGTTTATTTACTTCTGCAAAAATCTGCATCTCCCATGCGTCCTAAAGAACTTGCCGCTGCACTCATCCAACGGGGAATGTGGCAATCTCAAGGAAAGACTCCCGACGCTACAGTCGGAGCGCGTATCTATGAGGATATCAAAAAGCATGGAAATCAATCCCGGTTCATCAAGGCGGCAGAAGGGCTCTTTGCGCTTAACCCGAACGTGAAAATCGAATTGTCGGACTCAGGGGAAAAGGCAGGAAAGGCGGTTAAAAGGAAACAACCGGAGAATTCAGCAGGTTCCTGTTCTTTTTCGGACTGTGCGGAAAAAGTCCTCCTTCACTTTTCCGGGAATTCCCCCATGCACTACAGGGATATTACCAGCAAAGCCCTGGAGTTGGGGTGGCTCAAGACGGAAGGGATGACTCCCGAGGCCAGCATGTACGCGCAAATCCTGACAGAGATCCAGAGAAGAGAAAAGCAGGGGAAGATCCCGCGCTTCGAAAAGTTGGGCAATGGAATGGTTGGGCTGACCATCTGGAAATCAACGGGCCTTGAACGTCACATTGATTCGTTCAACGACAAACAAAGAAAAGTCCTGATGGAGCGGATGATGCAATTAAACCCGCAGGATTTTGAGGAATTGATTACCACCCTGCTGAGTAAAATGGGATTTTCCGAAGTGAGCAGGACTCCCTATGGCGGAGACGGGGGCGTTGATGTGCGAGGCATTATGACGGTACATGATGTCATTCATATCAAGCTGGCCGTACAGGCCAAACGATGGAAAGCCAACGTGCAGTCTCCTGTCGTCCAGCAACTTCGCGGCAGTCTGGGGACGGACGAACGCGGCTTGATTGTGACGACGTCCAATTTTTCCAGAGGCGCCAGGGATGAAGCGAGGCGTACCACCTCCCATACCCCCATCGATTTGATTGACGGCGACCAATTGGTTTCTCTTCTCGTAGAATACAATCTGGGAGTCAAAAAGAATCGCTATCAGCTTCTGGAACTGACTCCTTCCTTCTTCTCTGATGAGGAAGAAATATAGATGTGACAGCTAAAAAGAAGCCAGCTTCACGGCAGGCTTCTGAATAAACACCTTCTCTCACCCCTTGCACCATCCGGAGCATACCTTCCTGTACTGGCACCACGAGCATTGCATCCCGGGCTGGGGATGGAAACGCTCGGAAGTGATGCCTTCGTAGGCAATCTTGTACAGGTCGGCAACGCGCTGCTTGCGCTGTTTGTCAGCGGGCGGAATCTTGACCCGGATCACTTGCGGTGTCTTCGTCTTGACCAGATAGACCAAATCCAGTGACGGCGGTGTGTCTCTCGTGGCTTCTTCGATCATTATCTGATAGGTGACCAGCTGAAGTGCATGATCAAAGGCCGCATGCCCGGTATCCGGTTTGGCGGCAGAGGATTTGTAGTCCACTGCCGTCAGGTCGTGCTGGACGAGGTCGATGACGCCTCGTACGGGAACCGGCAGGCCGGGGATGGTAGCCGACAGTCCTACTTCCACTCCCAGGGGTATCTGTGAAGAAACCTCTCCGGAATCCATGTAAACCTTGACGGTATTCCAGGCGCAGGAACGTACTTTCTGGCGCGTTTCTTCATCTGCGTAGTCCACAGGGCCTTCCGCCTTCTCCAGTTCCAGAAAGTGGGAGGAAAAGGCTTTTTCCATGATTGCCTCACTGCTGTCCTCTCCTCGCCACCGGGCGAGGTTGAAGGATTGGAGTGTGGCGTGGATGGCCTTGCCGACATGCAGGGCGACCGTTGTCGGCTTCCGTATCTGCGCTACCCTCTCGAAGAAGAATCGTAAGGAACACGACAGGTACGATTTGACCGAAGAGGGAGACAGATAATCCGGGCGTATGGCAGAAGTAGGAGAAGCTTCCGAAGGAAACTTCTTCACCAATGCGATAGCTGGGGGCAGGGAGGATGAACGTATGGGACAGGTTACGGGAGCGATCATGGTCAGTACGGGTTGGAGTTGCCGGCATAGGTCGTAGCGGGACGGCGGGTGTAGTTATTCCTGCCTGATGCCGAACGTTTGGATGAAGAGCCGGAGCGATTCATCAGCTCGTCGATCAGCCCGGAGGCTTCCATGCGGTTGAGTATGGCAACGACCTTGTTGAATCTCCGGGTAGCCAGTTCGTTCAGGGCAGTGTCATCCAGCCCGACCTTCTCGGCCAGTTCCAGGATGAGTGCCTTCTGCTTCTCCGAGCATTTCCATGCGCGAGTAGGTTCAATAGGGCCACCAGAAGCGCCTACAGGAGGCGTTTGTCTCACGGATGATGTGGATGTCGTCTGTGAACCGAAAGCCCCGGGAACCGGTGTTTGTGCAGGTTGTATGCCGTAATGTTCGTCGGGAACGAACCCGACCTGTTGAATTTGGGCGTCGACGGCAGCTTGAAGGGAGCCGTAGAGCCGTTCCGTTTCCGCAGCCAGTTCGGATGTGTGGGGGATTTCGGTTTCAATGGAGACTTCGAACTGGTGGGAGGAATATCCCGGCAGCCCGAGGCGTTTGCTGTAGTTGGCGATGAGTTTGATAGCCATGATGATTGTTTCTTTCGTTGTTGATGAGTGGATACGATAAAGCCGCCATGCCCGGTATGGGAGCATGGCGGCTTTGTGAAGGATGACAGACAGGTAAATTCCTGTGTCTGGTATATATGACGGTGAGGGAGGTGTTATTTCAGATGAGAAGGAACTTTACATCCCTCTGCCACGGGAACGTAGACATGAACTTGTCATAACCTGCCCCATGTATCGTGGAGGCAGACTTGGTCAGCTGATGCCAGTAAGAAAATCTCATGTCGATATTTTACGAGTCGGCTAAAAGAAAAGCAATACCCTGCTGAAGGTAAGTCTTCAGCAGGGTGTTGGATAGATTTAGAAGCCATAGGCGGGATCGAATCCCACTCGAATAATCAGATCGACATCTGTTTCTTCTTCCTTCGAAGGAACAACGAAATCTTCAGGATGTTTCACCTTCTGATCCCTGAGACGTTCCAATAATCTATTGGCTATGGATTCATAATCGGTTGGGATAGGCCATGTGGTACGACTCTCTGCGTCCCTACGCATACATTCTTCGCATGGAGGAACATATGCGAATGCAAGAAACGTCACAAAGCTGAATACGACGCACAACACCCACACCGTCACCCGGGCACTCTGGGGCCAGCGATTTGATTTGTCTTTCATAATAAGAATCTCCTTTCTTTGAGTTGTTCAGGAAACACCCTGCTGTAGAGCCCTCCACAGCAGGGTGTTGTGATATTAATGAGTTATAGGTTGTGATATTTCGCCCATCTATTCTATAGGAGGCATATACAAATCATCATAAATAACAGGCCCGCTTATAAGCACGTTAGTAACAATGTATGCACTGGCAATAAACAACAAGATACCAAGAACCCACACCGTCACCCGGGCACTCCGGGGCCACGGTTGTTTAGTTTCTTTCATGATGATCTCCTTCCTTTGAGTTGTTTGTATATCCAACTACCACTTCATAGGAGCAGGAGATTCTTCATTGTACCTTCTATGATAATAAATCGGGTTTGCCAGCCACCATATCCCTTGGATGAGTGCAAGGACAATTTCGAGCATGTATGAAATTCCAAATAATGGACTAGGGGAGCCCCATGCAGCAGCGGCTATCACGATATATATAATTCCCCATCCCCAGCTTCCATTGTAGAATTTATGAACGCCAACAGACCCCAGAAAAATAGCCAGCAAACCTGCAATGATACTACTTTTATGGCTCACTTGGAGATGAACGGATTCAGCATGCTCAGGTTGTGGTATTTCTCCTTCTTTCATTATGGAGTGTTTCCTGAAATGACCAATACCCTTGCATACAGAAACAAAACCTACCAAAATAAGAGGTCCTAGAAATCTTGCTTTGGGCCATAAATTGAGGCATATCACGCAAATCACAATTAAGCCGACTCCTATTGCCGTATGCAACCATGCATCCTGCAGGAACGGTGATATTTTCCTTTCCTGTTCATTGTTCAATGCAACGGACACCGGTGGAGGAGTTGTCCTCTTGGGCAATGAAGGAGGTAGCACATACCAGGAGAACGTATCTTTACAAATTTTCCATGTATCCCAGCCGGGGGCCCATATCAGAGAGTCTGGCGGGAGCTTCCTGTCCCGGTAGAGCTCTTTTAATTCTTCCTCCGAGAATGGTCCTTCTTGGGTACCATTGAGTCGCGTTATATGGTAAGAGGTCATAATTTTTCTATCAGAATTTATCAACTGCTCCCTTGGTGAGTGTAGTCATTGAACCATTTCGTATTCCGGGTCGTTGTCATCCTACTGAACTTCCACATTACGGGAGGTTCATGAGATATTGGTTTACTTACTATTGTCTTTTTGCATTGAAGGCTCCGTATTGCTGTTGCAACCCTATAGAGATTCCATGCAAGGATGGATTTACCAAATAGGTTCCATTTATTTCTTCTCCGGCAATAACTCCTTCCCATTGGATGCCCGTCATAATGTCGTTATCGCCGGGAGAGGTGAATGTAATAGAATCCCCATTGGTCATACCATTTATTTCACCACTCCCCCCCAATTCATCACCTTTGATGGAAATATAGCCGGTAATTATATTCCCATTTTGTTGTATGCTTATTTCTATCGGAGCGCTGGCACCATATGTTGTATTTATACATATTCCTTCCCATATGCCCGAAACTGTATCCCCAATACTGGGTCGTTCCATAAAGTTTTCAACAATTCCAGTTATGTACTCAGCTGGCAATGGTGGAAGAGTTGCCGATATTGGCAAGGATGGAGGTGCTGCATACCAGGAGAATGCATCTGCACAATCTTTCCATGTATCCCAGCCAGGCATCCACACCAAAGATCCTTGTGGAAGCTCCCTCTTCCGATATAGTAGTTCCAGCTCTTCCTCCGAGAAGGGGCCATCCTGCGTGCCGTCTGGTCGTGTTATATGGTAAGTGTTCATGATTTTGTCAATGTTTACCAGCCGCTTCCCTGATAGGTACCGTCGTTGAAACGTCCCGCATTCCGGGATCGTTGTACTTCGCCTGCTCCTCCGCATTGCGGGCAGGTCATGCGATATTGGCTTGATTCCGCACGGTTCCAGAGAGCCCTTCCGCTGCCCGGGGTTACAACTCCGCTTCCCCCGCACTTGTTGCAGATATCCATGGTATTGTTCTCGTGGAATTTATTGGCTGCATTGACCATCTGCTGCCATTGATAATCCGAACTGTTGCCTTCGTTTCTATTTCTCTGTATCCATGTATCTGATACATAGCGCGAGTCAGCAGGTTTCTTCGTTCCAAGTGAAATGAGCACGATCATCAGCATCACGCCAATGGCACAGACGGTATAATGGTTGATTCCGTAGGTTTGCCCCTTTACCTGTAATGCTCGCAGACCCCACTGATGGATCTGATTCAAAACCTCCCGATGCTGTATTCGATCTGACAGGTTCCTGTATCTTTCTGTTTCTGATGACTTGATCTTGCCGGCAGGGGAAGTTTTCCTGTCTCTCTCATCATGAACAAGAGGTACATCGGGACTGGATGGCATTCCTTTTGCGTCGAATCCCGGGGGAAGAGGAGGAAGGTTGGATCTGGCAATAAACCATTCAAAGGCATCTTCACAAAGACGCCATTGATCCCATCCTTCGGACCAAACGTAGGAATCAGAGGATAGAGCCCTCTGACGGTAGAGTTCTTCTAATTCGTCTTCAGTAAAAGGACCTTCCTGTGTGCTACCGGGTTTGGCGAGGTAATATGAAATCATGGGAATCAAAGAGTATATCCATGGAGCAACCGAGAGAAACCTCATCAGAGAAATGTTGTCAGCAGGCCTCCCAGGATGAGTACAGAAACAAGTACAATGCCGAGGAAGGAAAAGGTACGCTTCCATGAGTACTTGAAACTCCGGGCGATCAGAAGGATAGCCAGGACTTCGCCGAAGAGAAATAACCACGACGAATTCGTCAGATTGCCAAGCATATCGAAAACGGTCAAACCGACACACCACAAGATCAGTGTTTTGCGGTTCAAGATGGTATCCCTGGGAGAGAACAGCACCATACACCAGTAGAATAATAAGCCGAAAATGATGCTGACAACGAAAGGAACCGCAGGTAACGAGGGTGTCGAAGTTTTTATAAGCTCGTAGTATTCATTCAGCTCCCTTTGTGCTCCGGCATCGCCTGCATCGGCTTTCTGCTTCAATTCATTCAAGTACCACTGATTATTGCTATTCGCCCGGGCAAGCTGTTCACGCAACATATTAGCTCGCCCTGTATTACCGTTTCTCTCTGCTTCAGCAATGGCGTTTTCCATCTGGGCCGCCCCTATAGCGTACTGTCCTGCCGTAGTAGCACCTCCCATGTACTGGTTATACAATTGATCCCCAGAACGTTTCCGAGCCTGCTCCATACCCTTTTCCATGTCAAGCTGCATTCCGGTTTTTTGTGGAGGAGTACTTGGCTCATCTTGAGACAACGCATTGTGGGGATAAAAAAGGCAACAAACGCCCAGCAGCAGAACGGTAAGAATTCTTTTCTTGAACCAAGCTCCTTGTACATGACGTATTGTATTCATTGTTATGTTTATCTATATTAATTCCATCTGAGCAGGTATCTACCTACATGATAAGATGCGAAAAGAGTTAAAAGTAAAATACTGCAGAGAGTGACGTAAGATCGTCCAAAAGACCATTTAAAATCACAAGAAGTTCTAATTTCGACAAGAATTCCGAGACTTATCATCAAGAACGAATACCATACTCCCCAGGGGAATCTGAATGGTCTATCGAGGATTCCCCAGAACCTGAATTCATGGATAAAATACGGTATCCACCCACCAAATGTTAGATTACAAAGCATGTCGGCTACTGCTACCCCGGCACTCCATAGAAGAAGTCTTTTGTATCCGCCATTTTTCCCCACAGTTGAAAATACAGCAATAACGACAAACATTACCACTCCCAGGATTATGCTGAACAAAAGGCTAATCCATAGCCAGTCTCCCCTAGCTCCGGCCTCTTTCAACATTTCTACGATAAGGCTGTGACCTTTGGTCGAAGCCAGTTTAAGAGCGGTCTTACCAAATTCATCTTGATCATCAAGATTTGCCCCCGCATCAATCAGTATCCTGACTACCTGATCATGGCCGTTTTCTGAAGCTATCATCAGAGGAGTAGTCTCCTCCGCGCCTTTGACGTTAATGTCGGCTCCTGCATCAATGAGTATTTTTACAATTCCGGCATGACCTTTTGCCGCAGCTGCCAAGAGAGAAGTGATTTTATGCCCGTCACTTGTTGCGCGGACATCTGCCCCTGCCTGGATCAACATTTGAACGATGGCACCATATCCCAGCGCAGAAGCTTGCATAAGGGCAGTCACGCCATTCGCATCTTTGGCATGAACATCTGCCCCGGCATCAATCAGAATTCTGGTAATTCTCTCATGTCCTCCCATCGAAGCCCACATGAGAAACGTTCTGCCTTGCTGATCTCTGGCATTAATATTAGTGCCTTGCTGTATCAACTTCAGGACCTCTTTATCCTGTCCTTTCGATATAGCAAGATACATGAACCGGGATAGTTCATCGATCGTGAACGAGGGGGTCAAAGTGTCTCCCCATCCTTCATTAACTTTTATATCTCCCCCTCCGCTATATATCTGTGAAGAAGCATTGTGTATGCTGCAAAGACACAACAAGACTGCCATCAGAATAATGAACCGGGGAAGCCGAATTCTTTGTCTGTGAGTTCCTGTTTCCATTATCCTTTATCGTGTTTTATATCTCTACACCCAAAATTCCTGCGGCCAGAAAAGTTCCGACAAAAGAAATCCCTATACTGATTCCTAATACACCGAATGATTTCCCCAAGGTGAAGTTTAAGAGCTTGTGAGCCACCAGGACAATCGCCGCCAATTCCAGCACGGCGAGAAAACCGGAATCCATCACGCCAATAATGAGGTCGGCCACGGCGAATACAATGGCAACCGTCTTGAAGTCCTTGATTGCCGCAGCTTCCTTGTGCTCCGATAGCCAGTAGAGCGACAGAAAAAGGGCTACTCCTCCTATCCCGGAGCAAAGCAGTGTAAACAGGACCTCTCGTCCTATATCCGTTTTCTGCAATTCCTGTGCCCCTTTCATCAAGGCATAGGGATTGATTTCCGCCAGAATTGAAGTCGTGATCATGAAATGGATGTATTTGATGATTGCAAAACATGTCTTCTGACCCGCTTCCAGTTGCGGCAGGACAACGTTCGAATACCGGAGTCCGACTGGCTGATCAGAATGCCATGGGTGGCCCGTTCTCGTTCCAGTACAAATCGGCGCTCCTTCTCGCTGAGAGATCCGGGATGAGTGACTTCGACGATCACAGGCGTCATCTTCCCGTCAGGGAAACAAATCATGCACCTGTGCTCTACCGTCTCCATCCCGCCCGGCCAGACAATGACTCCGGCGCCTTGCACCTCCTCCAGAGAATGCCATTGAAACCCTTCCGATGAATCATGACTATGGCAGTCCGGGTGTCGACAGTCCGCACAGCGATACCCCAGCGGTTCCCCGCACAAATCGTCCACCAGAACCTTGTGCCCGACAACCAGTCCTCCCTGCCTGTCAGCCTCCAGACTCTGAACGACATAACGATGCATGGCCCGTTCGACGAGCATCAGTTGGTGACCTCCGCATTGAGGGCAGGTGAACTGGATGATACTTTTCATTGCTGGCATCTCGTTTACATTGCCTGTATATCTCCTTTTTACGATTTTAGTCAACGTAAAAATCTCACTTTGATCTCAAAAAGAGGAATGTTGTATAACCATATTGCCATTACTGAGCGATAGTGATACATTCCGAAGCATGGCAGGAGTGAATCAGGATGAGTTGAAAATGAACGTCAAGCTGTGGCTCAAGGCCAACAACTTCGACTACGCATGGCTCGCCGAACGATGTTTCGTGACGGAAGCGACCGTCCGCAACTGGATGGCTCAGAAACCCATTCCCGCCGCCAAGGAACACATCATCCGGGAACTCATCAAGCAGCTCCCGCTGACTCTCCCGAGCCGGGTGCAGGTGGAAGAGGAAACGTTGATTACCCTGAAGCTTGATCCGGATACCCGCAAGGTTCTTGAGAAGAAGGCCTTCTCCCAGGGCAAGACCTTGAAGGAATTTCTGGCCGACGAAGTGCCGAGACTCGGCAATCCCCCGCTTGCCTGAGCTTATGGAAGCTCCCGACTTCGCTCTCCCTCCGGGAACCTTGCTCGGTAATTACAAACTTCTCAAGGTACTGGGCCGGGGAGGTTTCGGCATCACCTACATTGCCTGGGACAATCAGCTCAAACGCAATATCGTTCTCAAGGAATGCTTCCCTATGGGGCTGTGCAGCCGGGATTCGAATACGGGAGAGATTATCCCGTTACCGCACGCACCCCGGCACACCTACCGGGCAGCCATGGATTCCCTCCGCAAGGAGGCGCAGACACTTGCCTCCCTGAACCACGAGCGAATCGTTCGGGTGTATGATGTCTTCGAGTCTCATGGCAGTATCTTCTATGTGATGCCGTGGCTGGAAGGAGGTTCCCTGCGGGAGCGTATGGACGAAGCCGCCACAGGAGGAAAAACTATTTCTGCGGATCAAACCCAGGAGTGGCTACTTATGGTGTTGGATGGCCTGGATTATCTGCATGGCAGGGGGATCTACCACCGCGATATCAAGCCCGGCAACATCCTCTTTGACGAACGGGGGCTGCCTGTATTGATCGACTTTGGTGCGGCGCTCAACAAGCCGGAAGTGACCTGCACAGTTACACAGGGAGAGTTCTCGTACGCTTACGCCTCCCCGGAACAAATCACGGGAAAGGGAGAGATTGGCCCATGGACGGATTTCTACGCCCTGGCCGCTACCTGGTATGGACTGATCTCCAGCATCCCGGTAGAGCCAGCTGATCGGCGACTGATGCAGGATGATGTCGTCCCCCTTTCAGGCATGACGCTTCCCCTGCCATGTCCTCGGGAACTACTGACATCCATTGACCGGAATCTGCGGCTCAAACCTGAAGAACGTTGCCAGGCCGCCGGGGAGTGGAAGGAATGGCTGCAACAAGGGAAGCCGCTCAGAACATCATCCAGATTGGTTCTTCTCACACGCTCGCTAATCGCAGCTGTCGTTGCCTTACTGGTTGGCGTTGCCGCCTGGGGAATATGGGGGACCATACAATCCTCCCAGCCAATAAACGCCTTGCCGAAGACGCATGAAGCAGCCATGGGAAAAACAGATCCAGCCTCAAAGTCGCCAAAGGAACTCAAGGATGCACTTTACCAAAAAGTACGTGCCCATTATAAGCTGGATGATTATCTCTCCCGGTTCCCTGAATTTACACAAAAGGCTCATACTATTCAATCCGAGTGCTTCAAGGAATTAGATGAGTTAAAACAAGAGTTGGAGAAAGGAATTCCCTCTATTCCTTCCTCCCGAGAGACCTCCTCTTATTCAAACACCATCGGAAGAAGATATGATACTTTGTGTAAAAAATGGGCCACAGCACACCAGACACTATCCACCAAGTTTCTCAATGAGCTCATCCTCCCCCTGGCTCAAATAACCGATCACGTCATCGAAACCTATCCTGTCGCCAACATGGAAGAAGAAGCCCTCCTTCCCGCCATGGAAGACCGAATTTACAAAGAATGTAACGATCCTCTCGTGGAAATGCAGATTCTTTTGAACGACTTGGACGAAAACATCCACAACAAGCGCATTGAACAGGAGCTCTCCCTGTTGGATCAAGTGCAAAAGCGATCCAATGAGTTTACCCAATGATTCAACAGGAAGAGTCGGTTGAGCTATAATTCCAATGAGTTGTAAATTTTCCACAGAATAATCAACGCTCGGCAGAAAGAAAGCCGTCCGGGGGATGGGTAAACGATAAACTGTTTCACCCATGGGAGTTTCTTCACTATTGGCAGATGGCCTATAGGAAAGCCAAAAGAAGGAAACGAGACGCAATACCTACCGTTCCCCTTCCAATCGAACTGTAAAGGAATTCTTTACAGTTCCATCCTATTGAAGTTCAAATCTTTGCAGGATAGGAGCCGTTTCCATGGGAAGATTTCTTGAAATAATCATCCCTGCTATTTTAGAAATAAGCGCAAACTTGAAATATCGGGATACTTCATTCATGTCGTGTTCCCATCTAAAAGAAAGTCATCCATGAGGAGGACTTTCTAAGTTATGGCAACTACACCTGCCACACGTCATCCGGGAGAGGAGTCAGAGATACCCCGTCGCCCGGCACGGACATGCTGGCCATGCGGACGCTCCGGCTCAGCCATGCGAAGAGTTCCGGGAACTTCTGATCATTGATCTGCATGGGAGGACGGCCCGGGCTGATGCTGCAAAGCTCTGACAGATCGGCACGGCCGATACCGAAGACGAACACACTGAGCTTGCGGGCAGCCGTCAGTTCCTTCAATCGTCCCTCCAGCTCCCGGTGCCGGGTGCTGGTCGGAACCCCGTCCGTCATCACGACGAGCCAGGGCTGGTAGTATTCCACCCCGTGTTCCCGATAGGTTCTCTTGCGGTTGTCGAGTTCGGTCAGAGCCAACTCGACAGCTTCACCCAGGAGCGTTTCATTCTCCTGTGACGTGGAGATCTTCAGGCCTGTGTCAGATTCCCGGATCGGACCGAACTCCTTTACCGTCGCCACTGTCCGGGCAAAAGTCATGACCGCTACGTCAGCGGCCAGCTTGGCCAGAGGATCGGCAAGAATGTCGCTGACGAACCGCTGAAGCCCGGTATTGAGTTCGTCCATCCGGGTGACCATGTTGTCTCCCGTGACGATATTCCAGTTGATCCCGTCAGCGTATTCCTGACGGACGATGTGTTGGTTGTCGCCCCGGACAATGCCGTTCATACTGCTGCTGGCATCCAACAGGAAGAGAACGGGAAGCCGGGCGTTGGTGTTGTTGCTGAACTCGCGCATGGCGGCGAGTTGTTCCTGTTTGGTAGGGTGTGTAGATGATGTAGACATTATGGTTTTTATTAATGGTTGATGGTAGGATTCCGAGATGACTGATTCAATGCGCTACGACGCCTGATGCAGAGCCTGCACAGAGGACGGGCATGAGATTGCCGTAAACGCCGTGCGACATCGTCAGGAGCTTCCCGGAAGAGAATCCCGCAGTCCGTACAAATGTTGGGTGTCATCTTCTCCAGCAAACTGCGGGGCGGACAGGAACGGTCGTGCAGAAGATCCCGGTACATGGGATGATCCCTTCTGCCACCCGGTTCCATATCCCTGAGGTATTGATGAAAACAACGCGCCAGATACCCCGGCATGACGCGTGGACGCAAATCGCGACGCTGGACACAGGTAAGATTGTGGCCTAGGGCATAGCGAAGCTTGCGTGGGAGATACGACCAGACATGGCGTCCGGGGGTATCGGGCGGGTAGATTCCCGCAGGTGGCTTGTACGAAGCAAACGCATACGGCAGTTCTCCCTTTCTGGCGGATTCCCGCATGTCTCCTTCTCCCCCTTGTCGGGAGAACGGAGACAGACCGAGCGTCAGCGTCATGAAGAGCAGGACGGACAGGGCGTAGGCATCGTGACTGCAGGTGCGGAGGAAACCTCCGTAATTGCCGTGGAGCTCCGGAGCCCGGAACCGTTCCGTGCCGACAGTACAGGGATAGTCTTCGATCTGCATACTGTCGACATCTACCCAGCAGACGGAGTCATTGTCTGACACTATCACATTGCCGGGATGTAGATCACCCAGGATAACGCCATGACGGTGCAATATTTCGACTGATCCAGCCAAATGCAGGCACAGTTTGATGAGGTCGTATCGAGTCCATAATGGAAACCGGTTCTTCAGCAGTTCCGCATGAGAAGCAAATGCCCCGAGAGGAACACCGTCCACCCGGGGAATCAGTACGCCGACAAAGCGTCGTAGTTCGTCGTACAGCACAGCACGAGGCCACGCCACGCACGGAGAACGAATAGGCCGGGAACATATCAACCGAAGCTTCTGCTCTCGCCAACGCATCCGTTGCGCTGGATGATAGAGCTTGGCAACGAGAGTTGTTTCTGATGGCAGATGAACGGCAAAGATCGATCCTTCACCGCCTTCCGCAATGTATTGCCCGATAACGATTCGTTTCCCCTGGCCTGAGAATAAAACATCTCCAGTCGAATACTTCCTGCCATTACCGCAGAACGTTTTATCCAGTTGCCTCACCTGACGGTGGAGTGTATAGATAGACATAAATTAACACAATATATTGACATTGTATCAATTATATATAACTCGCAAGATTTCCGTTTTACAAAGCGGCCAAATGCGCCGTTCATTGTGTGAATCGTATGACAGAGATAGCTTATGAAATAAGGCTATAAACAGCCTGAAAGCGTACACACTTTGTACACAGATTGGGGATGTTTTATGAAATTTGCATCTATTGCAACACTCAAAAGAAACCCTCTTCAAACTATTCGTTTAAAGAGGATTATGAAATGGTGCGCCTGGCAGGACTCGAACCTGTACGCCTTTCGGCACCAGATCCTAAGTCTGGCGCGTCTACCAATTTCGCCACAGGCGCAACGAATGGGCGGACGCACTCTGCCATACCAGGCTCTGGCGTTCAAGATTAAACAGGAGTTTTTCCTTTGACGCGCTTGTGGGAAGCACCTGTGGTGAGAAACCCATAGGAAAGTTAGCTGCCCTGTTGGGTGTCTGCTTTCTGGCGGCATTTTCCATTCATGGGCGGATGTCTGGTTCCCCAAAGGCACATTTACTCCGGATTAGAAAGGGGAGGCATTGAGTACGTCCTGGTTTGTCTGCCGGTAAAGGATGGAAAATCCTTGGTAGCTGATTCTGTGAAGGAGGTTCTGGAGAAAGGAAAGTTTTATCCCAAGCCGGTGTTGGCCGCTGGTGGTGGTTCCGGGGCGCAATGTTTCGCGTATGAGGAGTGCGATACTGATGCCAAACAACGAGGCGTGAAATTAAGAAGATTCTCGAGCCAGTTAAAGCAGTCCTGAACCGGAGGATGGAATATCCCGGATATTTTCCCGGGCAGGCTTATCCCATGATTTGTGCCGGAAAAGGAAATAGTTTCACGAACAGAAAGTCCAGCATTCCCAGGCACAGGGCGATGCAGACGGCTTTTTTAGGGGACAGGAGAGGCGTTGTTTTCAGCCAGGCGACGATGCCGGCATGAACCGCCAGAGAGATGCCCACAGACCACCAGAAGAACGGAATGCCCGTCATGGCGAAGAGGGCCGCCAGCGGGTAGGTGAATGCCAGAAAGAGTTTTATGACAGCTTCCCATTCATGCCCGCGTACCATCATCAGCTGCTTGGACAAAAGAGAGACATACAGGCAGGAAGGGACTACGACGCACAGGATGAGGGAAACAACCCCTTTTTTTGCATACCGTTCTTCCTGTGTGGGAATGTACATGCCGCATATACTGGGTCAGGAGGGGAAATTTGTCAAACATTGTCCTAGCCCGGCGGCGCGGGAGCAATATACTGACGGCACTGCGTATGTCGTCTTTTGAGTTGAATTCCTCCTTCAAGCCTTCCGGAGACCAGGAGCAGGCCATCGGCAAGCTGCTCAAGTCTCTGGAGGCGGGTAACAAGCACCAGGGGCTCCTGGGAGTGACCGGTAGCGGCAAGACATTCACCATGGCGAATTTGATTGCCCGGATGAACAGGCCCACGCTGGTGATTTCCCACAACAAGACGCTTGCCGCACAGCTTCATTCGGAGCTGAAGAGTTTTTTCCCGAATAACGCGGTGGATTACTACGTTTCCTATTTCGATTATTACCAGCCGGAGGCGTATATCGCCAGTTCCGACACCTACATTGAAAAGGATTCCGCCATTAATGACGAGTTGGACCGCCTGAGCCTGAATGCCATGAATTCCCTGATGACGCGGAGGGATGTGATTGTGGTGGCATCCGTTTCCTGCATTTACGGCCTGTCCACTCCGGAGGATTACAGGAACCTGACGCTGCGCATGCGCGAGGGGGATGTCATGGACCGGGACGTGTTTTTGAAGCATCTGGTGGAACGCCTGTTCGAGCGGCAGGATTTTGATTTTACCCGCGGCACGTTCCGCGTGCGCGGTGAGGTGGTGGAGGTGTTTCCCGCTTATTCGGAAGGTGAAGCAATCCGCGTAGAGTTTTTCGGCGACGAGGTGGAACGGGTTTCTTTGATTGACTCCGCCACCGGGCGTGTGAGGGAACGGCTTGGGAGCTACACTTTTTTCCCGGCCAAGCAGTATGTGGCCGCTCCGGAGAAACGGGCGGCGGCGTTAAAGGCTATCCGGGAAGAGCTGGAGGACCGCATAGGCTGGTTTGAGAAGCATGGGCGCCTGCTGGAAGCGCAGCGGCTTAAATTGCGCACGGATTATGATTTGGAACTGATTGAAGAGCTGGGTTTCTGCAAGGGGATTGAAAATTATTCCCGCCATTTGTCCGGCCGCCTGCCCGGAAGCGCCCCATCCACCCTGCTGGATTTCTTTCCCAAGGATTCATTGACCCTGATTGATGAAAGTCATGTGGCGGTGCCGCAGCTGGGAGGCATGTACGAGGGGGACCGAAGCCGCAAAAATATTCTGGTGGAGCATGGGTTCCGCCTGCCCAGCGCTCTGGATAACAGGCCTTTGAAATTCCATGAGTTTATGGAAAGGCAGAACCAGATTGTGTATGCTTCCGCTACTCCGGGGCCATTTGAACTGGTAAATTGCCGTGCGGATAATAAGACGTATATTCCCGTGCGCCGTGCCGCCAGATCCGGAGAAAAGGCTCCGGAAGGGTTCAAAGGAATTTTGTTTACCTCTCCCAAGGACATTCGCGTTGCTCCCAGCCCATCCACGGAACCGGTAGAAAAATTTGACCCAACCAGGCGTTCTACACCCCTGATTGTAGAGCAGATTATCCGGCCTACCGGGCTGCTGGAGCCGAAGATTACCATCCGTCCATTGAAAGGGCAGATTGACGAGACGATCGCCATGTGCAATGAACGTGTTGCCAAAAATGAACGCGTGCTGGTCACGACGCTGACCAAGAAGACGGCGGAAGATTTGACGGAGTACCTGAAAGGGGTAGGGTTGAAGGTGTCCTATATTCACGCGGATGTGGATGCGATTGAGCGTGTGGAGATTTTACGTGCTTTGAGAGCCAGGAAGATAGACGTTCTGGTAGGCATTAACCTGCTTAGGGAAGGGCTGGATTTGCCGGAGGTTTCCCTGGTGTGCATTTTGGATGCGGACAAGGAGGGGTTTTTGCGCAATGAGACGTCCCTGGTGCAGACGGCGGGCCGCGCCGCGCGGCATTTGAATGGAGAGTGCGTCTTGTTTGCGGATGTGATGACGGATTCCATCAAACGGCTGGTTGAGCTGACGGATTACCGCCGGGGTATTCAGGAAAAATACAACCGGGAACACGGTATTGTCCCCCAAACGGTGAGCCGTTCCGAACAGGGGCAGTTGAAGTTGTACGCAGAGGATGATGAAGAGTCCTTCCGCGTAGCGGAGGATGAAGCCGTGTATGGTCTGGAAGAGCGCGTTGCCAGGCTGGAGGCGGAAATGAAGGAGGCTGCTTCCCATTTGGAATTTGAACGCGCCGCCTTGATTCGGGATGAAATCAGGCAGATGCGCGGAGAATATGGAAAAGGCAGGGGATAATATCCGGCGTGATGAATTGGGGATGAGCTTTCTGGTAGGATGGCATGCTGTTTTTTCGTGATATTTGTCCATCTTATTCTTGCCCGTCATTTGACGGTGATTTGGATATTGGGTTTAACAGTTAATTGCTTAAAGAATTCTGCTGATGTGACGTCAGTGTTCCGGACCGGAGTCCGCTGTCAACGTGAAATATTCTAAGAAGGCCTTACACCGATGGGGAAGTATATGAAGGGCTCTTTGTTCCAGTCTTTTCTTATATATAAAAATTTCTCATGATAAGCACTTGCCGAAGTGGCAAAGGGTATGGCGGATGACAGAGGATTCCCAGGCTGGCAGCAGTAGCTGTCTGATTATCCTTTGCCGGTTATGTTCCCCATTTTATTTCTTGATGCAGCCGGCTGCGTCAAAGACGCCGGGCAATGTATGGTCAGGAGGGGCCCATTTGCCATCGTCTGAAGAAAAGATTTGCATAAAAAATACTTGCGTATTTGGAAAAAGTCTGTAATCTCCTCCCACCATGACCCGCAAAGGTGGTATCAATAAAACCCGCAAGGCAGTCGCCAAGCGTTTCAAGGTAACCGGCACGGGCAAGGTACTGCGCCGTAAACAGGGCAAGCGCCACATCCTCCAGAAGAAGTCCAGCAAGCGCAAGCGCCAGCTTGGCAAGGTGGCTCTGGTGGACGAGACGCAAGTCTGGGCAGTCAAGCAGAACCTGCCTTTCGCCTAAACCGCGGAAACGCTCGACTAATGCCGAGCTTTCCCCCCGCTGAACGGGGGGCCTTCATGCAGCCTTCTTCCGATGAGAAGATAAGAACAGGCGAGACTGCAGGGAGGTGAGGAAGAACAGTCTGTTCAAGATAGAAATAGAAATAAGCTATGCCACGTGCCACTAATGGACCGGCCTCTCGCAAGCGTCGTAAGCGCATTCTCTTGCGTGCCAAGGGTTTCCGCGGTTTCCGCAGCAAACTCTTCCGCTACGCCAAGGATGCTGTTTACAAGGCTTGGCAGTATGAATACCGCGACCGCAAGCGTCGGAAGGGACAATTCCGCCGTCTCTGGATCGCCCGTATTTCCGCTGCCGTCCGCGACCGCGGTCTGACCTATTCCCGCTTTATGGAAGGCTTGAAAGCCGCCAATATCGATTTGGACCGCAAGGTTCTTGCCGATTTGGCCGTCTCTGACGAAAAGGCTTTTGACGCTATCTTCGCTCAAGCGAAGAAGGCCATTGAAGCCAAGGATGGCGCCGCTCTCCGCGCCTGAATGTGCGGGAGTTTCCATCTGTTCAGTAAACGTTAACCGACAGCCTCCGGAAATAATTTTCCGGAGGCTGTTTTCATGTCCGGACATGGCAGTTCCGGCCGTTGGCATTTTCCTGTAAATGCCTTTATGGAGCAGGTGTTTGCACGTTCATCATTTAGTGCGCCAGCCAGCTTCTCTTATTGCAGCGTCGGTTTTTCCATGCCGGCTGGGAAAAATCCTGTTTCCGCCAGTGCGTATTTTTGTTAAGAACACAATGGCTCTTTAATCATTGCTTCCAATTCCGGAGGCATTTATTGCAAAGGCTGTTCAGGGGATTCGGACAGAAAAGCGGGCTGCGGCGTTTGATGCCCCGCCGGTTTTTTCTCCTGGTAGAAAAAAGGCGCTTTTATTCGTCCAGGTTCCGGGCCGGGATGATGCCGCCTCTCCCAGAGGCACCGCTCGAAAAAAGGGGACGCGGTCTTTTACTTGCGGCTTCAGAATTCCCGGAAGGTAAAGGCTGTTTTCTGGACTGTCAGGCACCTTTTGAAATCCATTTGGAATATCAGCATCCACTTTGTCATTAGGACATCTTTGAAGCTTGTTCACCGGAGAGGCCCGTGGTAACTTGGATGGCAAAAACTACCATGGATAGCATTCTTTCCGTCCTTGCCACCATCGCCATTATTTTCGGCGTGGTGATGTTGTTTAACTTCATGATTTTTATTCATGAACTTGGTCATTTTTTCGCTGCCCGCTGGCGTGGTCTGTATGTGGACAGGTTTCAAATCTGGTTTGGCCGTCCCATCTGGAAAAAAACGGTTAACGGCGTGCAGTGGGGGCTGGGGTGGATTCCGGCCGGAGGTTTTGTATCCCTGCCGCAGATGGCTCCTATGGAGGCCATTGAAGGACGTGCGGAGCTTCCCAAGGATTTGAAGCCGGTTACTCCCTTGGACAAGATTATCGTGGCCGCCGCCGGGCCTGCCGCTTCTTTTCTGCTGGCTGTGTTGTTTGCCGTGGCCGTCTGGATGGTGGGCAAGCCGGATGTGGAGATGGGCGTGACTACGGTCGGTTTTGTTGCTCCGGACAGCCCTGCGGCTCAGGCCGGCATTCTTCCCGGCGACAAGATTGTGAAAGTGGACGGCCATCCTGTGGACAAGTGGGCGGGCAATATGGAAGGCGTGCGGGAATTGATCATGCTGGGCGAGCATGACCGGGTGGTTTTTACGGTGCAGAGACCTGGACATGAAGGAGAGATGGAAATTTCCTGCGGATTCCGGATTCCGGAAACGTCCTGGTGGCAGCGCTCCGGCATGCGTCAGGTGGGGTTGATGCAGGCCATGCCCTGCGTGATTGGGGAAGTGATTCCCAATTCTCCTGCCGCCCTGGCCGGATTGAATCCGGGCGATGAGGTTACGGCCGCCAATGGAGAACGCCTCTGGAACCCTGCCGCACTGGATGTTCTGCTGAAGAAGAATGAACCGCTTTTGCTGGATGTGACGGACAGGGCCGGGGTTGCAAGGCAGGTGAATATTCAGGGGAAGCTTCCGGAGAATTGGCACAATGGTGCGGACGGTTCCCTGCTCAAGGGGGCCCAGCCTATTCTGGGCGTGAGCTGGGACCTGAGTTCCGTGGGCCGTGACGTTACCGTCCATCCTTCTCCGTGGGCGCAGATCAAGCAGAGTCTGAAATGGATGGGGGATACCCTGGCGAAGGTGGTGGCTCCCGGCAGCAGCGTGGGCGTGGAGCATCTTTCCGGACCTGTGGGAATTGCCAATCAGTTTTACAAGATGTTCTCTCTGGAGGAAGGGTGGAAGCTGGCCCTGTGGTTTTCCGTGGTGTTGAATGTAAACCTGGCGGTTCTGAATATTCTGCCTCTTCCGGTAGTGGATGGCGGCCATGTGGTCATGAATGCCATTGAATTGGTTTTCCGGCGTCCCCTGAATGTAAAAGTTCTGGAATTCGTCCAGTTCGGCTTTGTGTTCCTGCTGATGGGGTTCTTCCTGTTTGTGACGTTCAAGGATGTGGGGGATTTCTTTGGCAAGAAGCCGGACAAGCTGCCCACCCCGGTATTCAAGGCCGTCGCGGATTAGTTGCGGACGGCGTTTTTTATCCCGGCCTGTTCCATGAAGCAGTCACTGGCGGCGCGTTTCCTGTTCCGGGCGGTGGTGCTGGCGTTTCTTGTGTATGCCATGCTGCTTACCTGGTGGACTCCTTTCACTGGGGACAGCTTTATGCATTCCGTGTTCGGGGCGGACCACCGCCTTGCTTTTCAGCCCGTGCTGGAGCGGTGCTGGTGGTCATACATGCACTGGAATCCCCGGCTGGGAGAGTTCCTCGCTATTTTTACAGCTACGGCGGGAAAATGGCTTTTTCTGGCCCTCAATCCCTTCGTGCTCCTTTCCCTGGCGTTGATGATGTTTTTTCTGGCGCGGGGTAGAAAGGTCAATTCCGGAAACTGGCGGGATGTGCTGCTGTTTACCGTGGGAGCGCTTCTTTTGCTTACGTCTTCATCCAGGCCGGGGATCACGATGTTCTGGCTGTCCGGAGGGACCAATTACGCCTGGTCGGCCGCCATCTGGCTGGGTTTCCTGTGCCTGTACCGCTCCTTATGGGCTGGAACTTCCCGGATTAGGGACACTCCTTTTTCCTGGCTCTGGATAGGCGTCATGGCTTTTGCCGCCGGCATGACGAATGAGAACCAGATTCCCGCTTCCCTGGGCATGCTGTTCGTGTACTGGTTTTACGCCCGCTGCCGGGGAATGGTTCTCCCCCGCTGGTTTTTCATTGGCTGGGGATTCCATGCGCTGGGAGGGGCCTTTCTTCTGCTGGCTCCGGGCAATGCGGCCCGCCTTCATTCGGAGACGGCGGGCGGCGCAGCCGTTCTCCATTCCTGGGGGGAGCGTTTCAGTGCCATTCCGGAATTGGTAAACGCCTTTTATGAATTCATGCCGATTCCTAAAATTTTGCTGGCCGTTGCCGCTGCCGCTCTGATCCTGCTGACTGTGGAAGCGGGGATAAACGTCTGGCGGGGGAAGGCCGGGCGGCGTATGTGCGTCTCCCTGCTGTTTATTCTGGTGGCTCATGCCATGGCAATCAGCTTTTTTATACGCGTGATTCCGGCATGGCACGCCATGTTTTCCGCCACGGTATTGATGATGACGGGAATTCTGGGATTGTACGGGGTATGGATGGATGCCGTGCGAAGGCGGTGGCTCCCATTCTGCGTGCTGCTGGCTGCGGCTGGTCCGGCCCTGTGGGTATGCTCCGGATATCTGGATGCTTTTCCCCGTATCCACCGCCAGTGCGAGGAACGGAAAATGTTCATCCGCCATGAATTGGAACAAGGCAAGAAAAACATTACGGTTCCTCCTTATGATTCCGTTCCTTTGGCCCCTTATGTTTCCGTTATGTGGCGCATGAGCAGCGGGGATCCGGATGAATTTATCAATCGTTCCGTAGCCCGGTATTTGGGGATTGAAAGCATCCGGGTGGCTGTTCCGGAACCGTGACGGCTTTATTCTGGCCGTTTCACAAATCCTTTCCGTTTTTTTATTTGAATGCGGGCAAATGTCCGCGGATCAACAATCCGGTGAATGTCAAGCTGTCTTAATAAAAACATATTTTATTCATATTAAATATGTTATATATTTCTATCATATTGATGGAAGATGATTTATCCCAAAAAAATAAACGTAATACATGATTAAGTTTTCATGATTTGCCATTGACACCGGATTGTTGATCCGGTTTACTTCGTTTTGCCATGAAGAAATCCTTGTTGTCTTTAGCTTTAATCTCAAGTACCTTGCTTGCCGTAGAGGCGGCAACGGTGCAAATTGATTTCGGACGCAGTGACGCCACGACGGACGGCGTGCTCAATATGAATTATGATAGTGCCTCCGCCGCTTTGGGCAGCATGCCGGGAAGCGTTTCTTTGGCATGGAGTACGGCAGAATGGCCTGTAGGGGATAACGGCCATACCACCACCAAGACAGTTGAGGAAGAAGCCGATTGGAAAAATCCTTTCAACGGCAGCATGCCTTTCAGCTTGGGGGACACTTTTCGTGACGGTCTTTTAACGCAGACGGCCGACGGGTCCGGTTCTTTCACCGTAACGTTCAGCGGTCTTGCCGCCGGGGAGTATGCCTTGTCCATCTTTGGAGGTTTCACAGGCAAGGATGTATTTGCCGGTCAAACCTGGACGATCGGAAACGCCGATGCTTCCAATGCCGTCTGGACAAGCTTCGGTACAGACGCCAACGGGGACTGGGCCGAAATTTCTTCCGTGACGGGTGATAATTCCGGAGTCCTTACTCCGGCGAACGCTTCCACTTCCAGCGCTACTGCCAATAAAGGGCTTTATGCTACGGTAGAGAATGTCGTGGTAGGGGAAGACGGGACGCTTACCCTTACGATTCAGGGGGATGGAAGCAAGGGGTACGGCCTTACAGCCCTTAATTACCTTTCCCTGACGCAGGTTCCGGAACCCGCTACGGCAGCATTGAGCCTGCTGGGCGCTGCTGCCCTGTTCCTGCGCCGCCGCAGGGACTGACCGGAAAGAACAGACCTTTGTTATCAACGCCGTTCCGTAATTCACGCGGAGCGGTTTTTTTATTTGGCGTTTTTCCTTTTCCTGTCTATACAGCAGGTCGTTTCTATCTCGGCCTGTTGGCCGGAGCAATGCCTGCCCCATTCCGGAGAAGAGCTGGAATTGGAATGAGGCGCGGGAAAAAGCGGGAAAACGGACTTGTCCGGGAATAGGGGGTTATTGAATGGGGATGGTTTCCTTCAAGCAGGTGGAGACGATGGTGCGCGTAATGCGTTCCAGCGGTATTCCGGTAATTCTGGACACGATGCGGGCGTAAGCGTTCAATTGGTTTGCATGGCGCTCGCGCAGTTGCTCAGGGGTATCGGCATGGTCCGTCTTGAAGTCCACGATGCGGGCGCCGCCTCCATCAAGAATCAGCCTGTCAATGATGCCGGAAATCCAGTTATTCCCGTCAATGGCTTCAATACGCTGTTCCTTCATGATGCGCGCCGTTTCCGGAGGCGTGAAAAGTTCGCGGATGGATGGGATTTCCATGCACTCCGCTACGATGCGTTCCGCCTCCGTGGCAGGGTGGAGAGCCCATGCCGGTTTGTTTTCATCATCCCAGCGGGTAATCCGTTCAAACACGGCATGGACGGCGGAACCAAGCGCGGCGGCTTTCCCTGCGCCCGCGTGTTTTTCTCCCTGAAGCGGGGAGGCTTCCTCCGACAGGCCGGAAGGGGATATCCGTTCTCTGGCCAACGGTTTTTGCGGAGGCCATTCCAGCGCGTTTTTCTCCGCGCGTTTTTGTATGCTTTCCGGGAATTCCTCATACCACCCGTCAAGACCGCGGGAGTACAGGCATGACGCTCCGGATTCCGGAAGTATGTCTTCCATTCCCCGGTTGAGGGGCCGGATAGAGGAACGGACTACTTTCCACATGGAATCTGCCTCCGTTTCTTCCTTGTCTTCCCGGTACGGGAGGATAACGTAGGTAGCCCGCTTGGCCCGGGTAAGCGCCACATACAGCTTGCAAAATCCGTCGAATTGCTGCCGGGCGCGCCATTCCCCGTAAAGTTCCCGGAATTGCGGGATATTCATATAGACATGCCGGGAGGGGGCCAGGACAATGCCTTCCACACCGCCCTCCCCGTTTTTTTTGATAAAATGGGTCAGATGCCTTCCGTCCGCAAAAGGTGTATCCCTGCCGATCTGGGGCAGGATGACAATGTCAAATCCCAGCCCTTTGGATTTGTGGATGGTCATGATGCGGACAATTCCCGCGGCGGGGTCTTCCCGGCGGGTCAGGTCTTCCATGCGCCTGATCCATTCATCCAGGGAAACGCCTTGTTCGTCCACCTGTTCCGCCTCATTCTGCCAGACGGCCAGGCGGTCGCGGTGGAAGTCCGTCAGTTCCGCCCCTCCCCGGAGCAGGCGCTGTTCCAGTTCCTCCATGACGGCGGCGTAACCGTCCCGTTCCAGCAGGATGTGCCATTCCTTCCACCCCATGCTTTCCGGGCCTCCCTGCGTGATGAGGGGCCGGAGAGGGGAGTGGGTGAGCAGGCCGACGACAAAGGGGTCTCCCGGCATCAGCAGCCAGCGGAAGAAGTACAGCAGGTTTTTTCCCAGCGGAGAGTCTACACCTACCGGAACGTCGTCACAGACTTCTGCGGGGATGCCGTGGTCCGTCAGCCAGCCCTTGATGACAAGAGCCTGGTTTTTCGTACTGACCAGTATCGCTGTTTCCAGGCCGCGGCGCAGGGCACCTGTACGCTCCAGAATATCGGCCGCCGCCTGGCATACCAGGTCGTTGTTGGCGGAGACGTTTTCCGCCTTGGGCGCCTGCCAGATTTGGGAGGTGCCGGGACGGCCTTCCAGATGGGGGGCGCACCGGTGCGTCGGATATTCTCCCCACTGTTCCAGGGCGGCGGGTTCGCACCCGGGCGCTGTCCGGGCATAGTCGCAAATATCGTTGACCAGATCCAACACAGGCTGGACAGAACGGTAGGAAGTGGACATGCCGCGTTGTTCCAGTTGAAGCTGTGAAGAAACGGAGCGGAAAAGCTCCGGGTCTCCGCCGCGCCATTGGTACACGCTTTGCTTGATGTCCCCCACCACGAAAATGCTGCTTTCATTTCCGGTCTTGGATTCCGCCAGATCATCCAGAAAAGGCTTGATGACGCGCCACTGGGGCTGGGACGTATCCTGGAATTCATCCAGCATCCAATGGTCATAACGGCAGTACATTCGGTATTGCAGGTCCCGTTTGAGTTCCGGCGTCATGGTGCCCCCTCCCAGCATGCGCGTAACGTCGTGGAACAGGAATCTCCCCCTGTTGCGGACCAGGGAGGAATATTTGCTCTCAAACAGGAGCATCAGCCCGTGCGTGGCGCGGGTTCGGCGCAGCGTGTGCAGGGTTTCCATGCGAAGCCAGCTTTGGATGAGTTCTTCCAGAGCAGGCGTCCAGAAATCCCGGAATTTTTCCCGCGCCTCTTCCACGGTAATAGCCCAGGCGGAACCGCCCTCTGTACGGAAGCGCACGCGGCCCAGCCTGGCGTATTGGGAAAATCCGTTCAGGAAGCGCAGGAACAGTTCTTTGTTTTTTACGCCGTTTTTCCCTTCCGGCGCAGGAGTTTGCTGAACCTGGAAAATCAGGGAATGAAGGACGGAATCAAATTGTTCCAGAGAGACGGGAGGCGTCAGCTCCTCCGGTGTGAAGCCCAGCGTGACGGGGTTTCCCCACATCCCGGCATCCGGCACATCCAGAAAAAGTTCGTGATAGGTGCCCAGGCGGCGCATCATGGATTTCTCCGCGTCTGCGGCTTCCGCGTCAGAATCCGCCCCGGAAAGGAAAGCGTCTTCAAAATCCTTCCTTCGCTCCCTGTTTACGGAGCATTCCCGGTACAGGGAGAGCAGGGCTTCACGGCGCGCCAGTTTCTCTGCCGTGGGGTCAATCATACTGAAGCCGCTGACTCCCAGCTCAAAGGTACTGGCGGAGGCAATTTGGGCAAACAGGCTGTCAATGGTGCAGAGGTTGAGTCGCGCCAAATTCTGTACCAGGATGTGCAGTAAATGGAGGAAGCGTTCCCGATGCAGGTTTTCCTCCTTCCATGCCTCCGGAGCGCCGGGCCAGAGACCGGGCTCTCCGTCCGTTCCCTTGATAACCGCCCAGAGCCGTTCTTTCAGCCGCGCCGCGCCTGCCTCATCCGTGGCCCCCGCGGCCAGGTCTGTCAGAATGCGGTCCTTGAATTCTCCCGCCGCTTTTCGGGTGAACGTAATGGCGATGAGGCGTTCGGGGTGGTTGCCGCTGTTCAGAGCCAGCAACCCCAGGAAACGCAGGGAGAGCTGGTAGGTTTTTCCCGTTCCGGCGGAAGCGGAGATCAGCATGTTGGTCAGGGGCGGCATCTTAGAAAGGCAGGTGGGGGGTGAGGCGGAGGCCCAGCAGATCCTGCAGGCTTTCCCTCCGGGAAGTCATCAGGTCCTTGAATACGTCATAAGAGGGCGGTGTCCAGCCCAGTTCCTCCGCAGTGATGAGACCGCGTCCTTCATGAAGAAGTTTCATCAGCTCCACCGTCCAGGAACAGGCGCTGTCCAGCGCGCATTCCTCATATCCGGGCATGGTGTCGTGGAGGGGGTCCCAGGAGGAGATTCCGATGTCCATGGGATTGGCGGGGAGGGCGTAATAAGCCGCAGAGGGATGCCCCCCGTAGGTTTCCGAGGCCCACAGCACATAAACGGGTAGCTGCAGGTCTTTCCAGCGCGCGTGCGCCAGCTTCCCGTTTTTCAGGCGTTTGGTGTAGGGATGCAGGGCTGGGGAAAGCAGGGGCAGGGCGTCCGGCCGTCCGAGCGGTTCCAGATGCTTTTTTTCACAGGAGGAGGCCGCTCCCGTTTTGTAGTCAATGACCCGTATGCGCCCGTCCGCATGGCGGTCAATGCGGTCAATGCGGAATTTCATGGGGAAGCCGCCCAGTATCCAGTTTTCTACCTGGTGCTCAAAGGCAATGCAGGACCATCCTTCCTGAAGGGCCTGCAAATGCTGAACGGCGTAAACGGAAAGCCTCTGTTCCATGGAGCGTTTTTGCAGCAGCAGGGGCATGAGGGGGGAGGGGCCGTATTGTTTCTGGAAGGTTTGTTCCAGTATTTCCGTGATAGCGTCCTGAAAGGAGGCTGCGTTCATGCCGTCTTTCAGGACGGCGTGCTCCCGGCAGAAACATTCCAGCACGTCGTGCAGCATGGTGCCCAGTTCGTTGACGGCCATGTCCTCTTTGTCCGGCAGGAATTCTTCCTCATTCATGTGCAGCGCCTCCCGAATCCAGAAGCGCATGGGGCAGGCCAGGAACCTTTTGAGGACGGAGGGGGAAAAGGCCAGCCCTCTTTCCTTCCACGGGTTTTTGTAACCGGGCGCCATCGCGCCGATGTCCTCAGCGGTCTTCCAGCCTTCCGCGGGTTGAAGATGCCAGTTTCCGCGCTGGTAGGGCAGGGGGGCGGGCACATCGCTGATTTCCTGGAAAAGCCGTTCTACGCGGTGCGGCAGCTCCGCCTCCGGGCAGCGCATGAGCAGGGAGGAAGGGGTCAGAGGATCGTTCCTGCTGCTGGTCCGGGAGAGAAGGATGGTGAGACTGCCTTCCCGTTCGCGGGAATGGAGCAGGGCGGTCAGCAGAAAACTGTCCCGGGCTTTTTTCCGGTTAAAGGAATCAATGCCCAGGGTTTCCCGCAGTTCCTCCGGCATAAACTGGTCGGAAACGCCTCCTTCCGGTACGGTCCCTTCGTTTAGTCCCGTGAGAATGAGGTTTCTTTCCGGGCGGAAGTGAACTTCCATCCAGCCCAGGGAATCCAGCGCCGCATGAGCTTTTCTCCTGTTTCTGACGCGCAGCGGCTGGAGGCATTTCATCAGGAGCAGGAGAGCCGTCTCCGGGCTGGAAAACGCGGTGGAGCGCTGTTGCAGACGCATGAGCCCGGAAAGGCAGGAATGGAACATTTCCATGGCTTCCGTCTCCGGGCCATAGATGGTTGCCAGGGCCGGGAACCATTCCATCAGCCGTTCCCCCAGCATTCCCGGTTCCGCCATCCGGTTCCGCCATTCCAGAATGGCCTGGATGGAAGGAAAGGCGCCGGGATAAGCCTCTTTCAGCCTGGAAAGCAGGTATTCTTCCGTTTCCGGAAGGAATTTCTGCTGGATTTTGTCCAGCGCGGCGCAGCAACCCTGCTGGCCTTTTATTCCCAGGGAGGCGCAGAGCAGGGAGGAGCGAGCCAGGGAATAGACGGGGCGCGCCGTCCCCTTTTCTTCCAGTGCCCGCCGAAGGTTGCGGAGCAGATCCATGACACCGCTTCCGGCAAAAGGCTTCCCTTCCGGATTGTGGAGGCCCCAGCCGTATTGGCGAAGGGCTGCGTCCAGGGCGACGTTCATGTCAGGATCGCAAACGCCCAGGGCGATGTCTGGCGTTCCTCCTTCCGCTGTGCGGGCGATGATGCGGCACGTTTCTTCAGCCAGCCGCGCCGGGTTGGCCGCAATTCTGATTTGACCGTCGCGGATTGGGATGGGGCGCCGGGACCACTCTTCCGGCAGAGGGCATCCCCAGGAATCAAAGGAGGCGGCTTCTTCTTCCGGCGCATGTATCCATATCTGGACGGGTACGCCATTTCTTTCCGCATGCTGGAGGGCATGGCGCAGGGGAGACGGCACCTCCGCTGTGCAGGCCAGAATAATGTTTCCACCTGTTTCCCGCAGGGAATTCAGCAGCCGGGGCGGGGCTTCCGCCTTCATGGCGGTCCTGTCTTCAAGCTTCCAGCTTTCCAGTTGTTGCGTGCATTGTCCCTCCAGCCTTTCCATGTCCTTCCAGCGTTCGTCTCTGCCCGCACAGGCATGGTGGGCCATGATGCAGGAGACGCCCTGGTTCGCCATGGCGTGCCTCAGGTTTTGCAGGCTGCCGGCCATTTCCAGCATGCTGGAAAAATCCTCCGGCATGGTGCGTGGAAACAGGCGGGGATAAAGGCGGTGAGGCGTTTTCCCCAGGGCCAGGAGCCACCCGGCCAATTCTTCCGGAGCGGACGCCGTTTCTTCCTTTTCTTCCATCCGGGGGAACTGGTCTGCCGGAATGACCTGGGGAGCAAAGATGGCCTGTGTACGGGAAATGGAGGCAAGGTATTCCCTCAGCTGCCTTCCGGATTCCCGTGTGGGAACCAGCACCAGATGCCGGTGGAAGTCATTTCCCAGGGAAAGCAGGCGTTCCGCTACAGCACGGCAGGCCGGTTTGTCCCAGGATAGAAAGAATCGGTTCATGGCAGGGAAGCAGGATTCCCCGAAAAGGGGGAAAGCGGAAAATTACCTGGGAATGCTACATCAGAATGGCGGGATTTCCCATCTATTTTTTTCATTATTGCCGGGGCGGCGCATGGTATGCCGTGAGGTGAGCCGGCATTGGGCCGCATGTTGACGGCGAAGAGAGGAATTATTTTGCCTTTCCGGCAGGGCGTGGAGGCGGAAATTCGGAGGAATGGCATGTTTATTGTTCTTGGACGGCCCGTTTTCCCCTGGTTCCGGTGACCAGAAGCACACCTGTGAAGACCAGCAGGACGGAGAGGACTTTCATCCATCCGAAGTGGTCCATGCCCCACATCACCGCTACGGATGATGCGATCACCGGCTGGCAGTAATTGTACATGCTGACGGCGGTGGGTTTCAGCCTCTGCTGGGCGAAAGACAGGCAGATATAGCTGACAAAAGTAGCCAGAGCCACCACATAGGCAATGCCCAGCCATGTTTGTACGGGCAGAGCGGAATAATGGATGGAACCCACTTCCCGGAAGGTGAAGGGGAGGCAGGCGGCTGCGGCATACGTAAACATCCATTTCAGCAGGGTGACGGGAGAGTATCTGCCAATCAGGTTCTTAAAAAAAACAAAGTAAACGGCTACGCTGCACTGGGAAGCCAGGCAGAGAATGTCCCCCAGCAGGTTGTTGTCTCCCGGGAGGGCCGCCGCATGCGCGCCGCTGCCGGAAACCAGTAACATGGCTCCGATGGCGCTGGCGCAGACTCCGATGATTTTTTTCCCCGTGACCATTTCCCGGAGGACGAACGCCGCCAGAATCATGGTTAATACCGGTGTAATGGTGGTGATGATGGCCGCATCCGCCGGGGAAGTGAACCCTACGCCCACCGTGAAGGCCATCTGGTTGAAAATGATTCCGAACAGGGAGGCGTAAAACAGGGGCAGCCGATGCTTCCTCTCTATGGGTTCCCTTGGCACGAAAGCGGAGGCCAGCCAGAACAGGATGGCCGCTCCCAGCAGGCGGAATGTGGCGAGAGAAGCGGAACTTACTTCTCCCTGCTGCATGACCAGTTTACTGATGGGAGACATGAGGCCCCAGATGACGGCCGCCGCTCCCATCGCGATATGTCCTTTCAGCGCTTCTGATGGCATGGTGCGGCCCGCTGCGCGGCGGGTCGCACATTCTCCGCTTCCGCAAGCGGATTGCAAGAGTTTTTAGTACGGGAAGGAGCGTGGAATACAGGGGAAACGTGTCTATCCGGAGCATTTGGAAGGACTCGTTATTCTGACTCCTCTTTCCCCGTCGTTTCCGGCTTTTCTCCTGAATGGAAAATAACAACTCCATATTGTTTCCGTCGTTAAAGTTCATTTTTGTTTCCTTGCCCAATCCTTGCTGTGGATTGGAGAGGAGGTACAAAAATAACTCCCCTTGGGTTGATGCCTGCCCTTTTTCGGATATGTGTTGATCGTGGCGTTTTTGCCCAGCGCTACTGCGGCTGGTCATTATTCTGTTCAACAGGCATGGAAATGCCGATTTTATGTTCCCTGCTGTTGCCGCGGAGTTCCGGGGCGTACATGGCCTCAATGACGGCCGGAAGGGCGCTGAAGCGTCCCGGACGTTCCGCGCGCAGGCGGTGGCTGATCTGGTATTGGCCCATGGGCAGGGAGGAAAGGAAGAGGCGTATTTCTTCATCCCCTATTTCCCTGTAGCCGAAGACGGTTCCCAGCCGGGCGTAGCCGCTGGCGGTTTCCCGGGATTCGCAGCCTGCGGGCTTGGGATCCAGGAGCATGAGGTATTCCACGTCGTTCTTCGTTTTCACGGTCATCACCACTTCAATGATGTCGCCGCTGGCGATGACGTCCCCGTTTTTCAACAGCGTGCGCCGTGTCAGGTCTCTGCCCTGGGAGACGAGCTCTCCTGCATCCGTTTGGGTGTCCTTCACGGAGCCGTTTTTCACCGTTTCCTTTCGGATGCGGTAATAGGAGCGTTCCACGGTGACGGCATTGCCAGCGGCGGGGATGGGGTCTTCCAGGGAGAAGTAGCTGAGCGTGGAATTGGCATAGATGTTCCCGCTGCCTTTTTTCCTGCGGATGGTGATGACGTGGCTGCCGTCCGCCAGGGCTTTCCCGCTCATGCGGAAAGCATTGTCAAAGGTGAACAGGGTTTCCTTCGTGCAGGAAACCGTTTTAACCGGAACGCCGTCATAAAGGATTTCCGCTTCCATGTCCTCCATGCCTTCCCTGGTCTGGAGGAGGTAGGCGGACAGGGCTTCCAGGCAATCCGCCGTATCCTTGGTGGAGTCCCAGTAGGAACCGTTGGCGCGGTTGTCGAGCAGCCATTTTGCCAGGCGCGCCGTGACGGGATTGCCGGGGGCGCTCTTGGACATCAGTTTCAGGTAGGCCGCCTGCGTGGCTGCGCTGCTGCCGTACCAGCGCCACCAGTATCCTGCATTGGGAAGGCGTAGCCAGGCGGTTTGCAGGGAATCGTCCTGCTGGAGGAATTGGGAGATGACGGGCATTATCTTGTTGAAGTCGTCCATGCGGTGGGCGTCCAGCAGGATTTCCGCCAGTTGAATCTGGCTGATGACGGGAAGTTCCAGCCTGTCACGGAACAGGTAGCGTTCCATAGGCAGGTTTTTCACGCCGCATTCCGCCAGGACGGAGTAGACTAGGGTATCCGTCGCGGAGGCCGTCAGGCGGTAATTCCCCAGTTTGCGGAGGGCTTCCTTCTTTTCAGGTCCGTCCGGCAGTTGTTCCAGTTTCCGGAATTTGTCTCCTTGTTCAAGAAGAGCTGTCTGGCGTTCCTGATAGTTTTTCAGCCAGCGGACAGCGCCGGAAAGCATGCCTTCCGGCACGTTGACCGTGTTTGAAGCAATTTTCAGGCCGTGAGCCACGTGGGCCGTCATGACGGGATCTCCCTCTTCCGCCCCTCCGAACCATCCCCAGGAGCCGTTGGAGAGCTGTTTTTCCCGGAGGGAGGAGATTCCCCTGGCAGCCATCTTTTTCAGCGCGGCTTCATCATAAACGGGGTTGCGTTCCAGTTTTTTCATGACGCTGTCATGGAAGGCCTTGTTCCTGATGTCCCGGGGATTCAGGCTGCGATGGCTTTTCAGCGCCGCTCCGGGATTCAGGCCGAGCTGCTTGAGCGTGTCCGTCACGACGAGGGCGGGGAGGAAGCGGTTGAGCGTCTGTTCCACGCAGCCATAGGGGTATTCCGCCAGATAGGGCAGGGCCTCCACCATGCTGAGGGCGATGCTGGGGGAGACCTTGACGACCAGTTCGCTTTCCTCCCTGCGCCGCTGCTGCGGCAGGGAAATGGAAAGTGTCTTTTCCTGTTCTCCGGAGAGCACTGCGGCGCTTTCCGCATGGAGCTGCTTCATGCCGTGCACCAGTACGGGGAAGTTCATCTGCATGGCGTCTCCGGTAGAGCCAGCCGATGCTTCCATGGCGACGGCGGCGGTTCCCTCCCTGACGGCGGCAGCCCACCAGTTGACGACTGCCTGCCCCTGGGCAGGAACGTCCACTTCCCGCACGGCGGAATTATCCGTATCTGCGGAAAGCCCCTTCACGGCCGGATTGTCAGCCGGGAGAAGTTCCAGACACCCGTCTTTCAGGGAAATGGAAACGCGGGCGCGGACAGCCTTTCCCGTCCGGTTGCGGACCAGGGCGCTGAGCATCACGATGTCTTTTTCCACAAAGAAGCGCGGGGCCTGCATGCTGACCATGAAGTCCTTCGTGGTCAGGAATTCTGCGGAAGCCTGCCCAACCTGCAATCCGGGGGTGATGACCCAGGCTGAGGCCTTCCATGTGGTCAGGTTGTCCGGCATTTCCACGGGTACGGCAACGTTTCCTTCTTCATCCGTTTTGAGCGTGCCGCACCACTTGATGCAGTCCGCAAAATTGGTGCGCAGTTGAATGTGCGGGGAACCGTTTTCCTGCGCGTCCGCATTTCCCTGTCCGTTTGCAAGGGACTCGCTTTCTGCACTTTCTTTGTCCGCGGCCATGGCCATGACCGGAACGGCGGCGGGGGCGGCCGCTCCTGTAGCCAATGCGCGGCTTGCGGCAGCATCAGCACCGGAATCGAACACTGCCTCCGCAAAGCCGTTAACGGTCCCTTTGGCCTTTCTCGCCATAGGTTCGTAATTTCTGTAGAGCAGGGATTGGAAAGAGGGCTGGCCCGGACCGCGATCCTGCTGCGTGCCGGAAGCCGTCATTTTTTTCAGGCTGAGGAAGCCGGTTTCGTTCAGTCTGCCCCATACGGTTTTGGAGATGTCTGTAATATTGGGGCGTGCGATGTATTCCAGAGCCTTGTCATAAACGGCCAGGGCGACGATGCCGTTATTGACGGGTTTGCCGTCAGGCCCCTTGACCTGAATGGTGACGTTGCCTTGTTCACCGGGCCGGTATTGGGATTTGCCCGGCACTACGGAAGGAGCCAGAAGCTGTCCGGCGGGCGGAATCAGAAGTTCGGCGGAAGCCTCATGAAGTTCTCCGTTTCTGACGGTGAAGGCGTTGACTCCCATATTGGGCATATCTTCCCGGGTCAGGCGGCATTCCACAAGGGCTGTCTGCCGGTCCAGGGAAACCAGACGGCGGGATTCGTTTTTCCAGGAGTTGCGCAGGAAGGTCCAGACGCGGGCGTCCGGATAATCAGAGGTGACGAGCAGCCTGACCGTATCTCCCGGAGCGTATTCCTTTTTGTCCGGATGGATGGAAAGAGGATTGATTTTAAAAGGATTCTGTTTGCCCTTGCCGTAGGAAAGGAACTGGAAGGATTCTTCCACCTTGTTGCCGTTCCCGTCCTCCAGGGTTGTGGAAAGGGCATACAGGCCGGATTCCCCGGTCTGGAAGGACAGGGAGGCTTCCCCATCTTTCCCGGTGGCGATATCCCAGGTTTCCAGCGTTTCCCGTCTGCCGTCCGCATGGATATGCTGCAGGACGCAGGTTCCCCTGGCATGGGCAATTTTGGCGCCATCCGCCGTGGCTGCGGTAATGGATGCCTGGACCGGCGTTCCGGCGGGGGCATAGCCGCGGTTCAGGGTGGTGAAGATATTAAACGGACGGAAAGTGGCAATGACCTGTCCGGAAGCGGAAACTTCCCGCAGGGAGGCGTCCGTCACGCTGACGGAAACGCGGTAGGTGACGTTGCTGGAGGGGAAATCCCGGGCATCCTGCGCCGTGGGTAATTCTACGGATGCTTTTCCGTCCTTGTCCAGCGGCACCGTCTTTTCCAGGACGGTCAGAGGCGCATCCGGGAAAAAGGGAATGTAGTACGGGCTGAAAGACCTGTCGTACAGCCAGCTCCATTTCCAGTAAGGCGTCCAGATGTTCGCCCCCAGCGTCCGGGTGATGGTGATGGTTGCCTTCCCCCCGCTTACGGGGCCGCCCGCGTAATAATCCGCCTGAATGGCGACGGGAATGGGTTGTCCCAGCCGGATAGGTTTGGCGGGGGCATCCATTCTGACGGAGAATTCCGGCTTTTTATACTCTTCCATCCGGAAAAGGGGGGCATACAGCCGGAAATCCGGATCTGCGGAGTCATGCAGTTTCAGCTTGGCCCCATACTGGCCCAGCGGGGCGTCCGCGGGAATGAGCAGCTCCAGTTCAAAGCTGCCTGTGGAATCCGTCGTGACGGTCTTTGGAGGGAAAATGCTCTCATCCCCTGTTGGAGAGGCAATGGTCAGCGTCAGTTTTTTTCCGGCGCAGTCTTTTGTTCCGGGATTCGCGATGTCCGGGCGGAAGAGGACGCCTTTGAAACGGGCCGTCTGTCCGGGGCGGTACACGGGCTGGCTTTCCAGGAAAAAGCAGGAATAGGAGTCGGAGGCCTTGTTGGCCGTATCCATGAGGTAATTGCCGGATTCCCAGCCGTAGTCAGATATTCCCGCCAGCACATAACTGTCCCCCTTGGAAGCGATGCCCAGGAACATGTTGCAGGGAGGGGCGCTGGAATGGCGGTGAGGGATTGTTTCTATCATGGCTCCGTCCTTGTCCGTGATTCCCTTTACCTGGCGTTTTTGGAGCGTTTTATCCTGCCGGTAGCGGAGGAGCCGCAGGCTGCCTCCTTCCACGGGCATTCCCGTTCCGGCGTCCGCCAGGAACCAGAGATTGCCTTCCGGAACGGAACGGCGTACCAGCACCATGTCTGACAGAGTGAGAAAGCGATGGAACCGGTAGCCGTTTTCCAGTGTGACGGTGAGCAGGTACCAGCCGGGTTTGCGGGTGGGTACGGGAATATGAGCGATGTGGTTCAGGTGCCGGTTTCCGGGAGTCAGGGTTATCTCATCCCCCTTGATTTCCTCCCCCAGATAGCGGGCATAGGATGAGTCATGCAACAGTCTGAAGAGCAGGTTCCCCAGGTTGGAATACCTGTCTTTGTAAGCTTTTCCCAGCGTTTTGGAGGTTTGGACCTTGTCCATGCGTTCTTCCTGCCACCGTTTCATATCCACGGGGCGGACCGCTACACAGGCCCGGGAAGCGTTGCGGTAGGAGAAGGAAACAGTCACCGGTTCCCCCGCCAGCAGCGTTCTTTTATCCGTATCAAATGTTCCGTTGGGTTCCGTGATGGAGGCGATGCGTTTCTTCAGATTGTCCGCCACGTCCAGAAATTCCTCCTTGTCCTTTTTGTTCCAGGATTGTGCGTTCCAGGTTTGAAGGATTTTTCCTAAAAACTGCGCGGCAGCGGGTCTTTGGTTGCGGGCCAGGAATTCGTCCGCTGCCAGATTGGCGGCGTTAACGTAGTAATCCGGCTCCGGCGTTATTCGGACGGCGGAAGCAATCCGGATGAAATCATAATCCGGGGGAAGGTTGGTGAGCAGGAATTTACCGTTGCCCGTCCGGTCGGTTTTAACGATGGTCTGGTCCGTTTTTAATTCCGCCGGGTTGATGCCCGCCACCATGCCCGCGTTGCCGGGGCCGTACACGAATTCCTGGTCCGGCGCCGTATTGGCATAAGAGAACAGCCGGCGGCACCAGGAGGCGGTGAAATAATTGACCTGGTTGGCCAGTTCCGGATTCGCCTGAATGGCGGCGTCCAGCAGCCAGCGCATGCGTTCCCCGTCGTTTTTAGCTGTTTCCCAGGAGGAAGAGGCATGGTAAAAGATAACTTCCGGCTTTCCTGTTCCGGCATTGACCATGACGGGAACGGTGGCGACGTTTCGAAAAGGGGATGCTTCCTCTCTGGAGACGTAATCCGGCAATTCCTTCAGGTTGGTCAGGTTCCCCAGGGCTGCGTAAGACTGGAAGGCGGAAAGGGGAGCGTAGCGGTTTCCTTTGACCGGCAACGCCTGTGCCGTGATGAAGCGCAGTTGTCCCAGAAGTTTCATGTTATTGCCCTTCTCCGCAAGCTGCATGGCTTTGACAAGGCATCGCAGGGCTTCCACACGGTCCCTTGCTTCTCCGGAATATTCTCCATCCCATGGCCCGGCGCCGCGGATATAGGCGCCGTCCACCAGTTTGAACGTATGGCTGGCACTCTGGTACAGGAGTGCGGCGTCCCTCAGGAAATGGGGATTGGCGCCGTGGCGCTTCATCTGTTCCTGCAGAATGGAATCCAGATTGATGGAATCATCCAGGGCATTGAGACGGGTAAGAGCCTGGTAGTAAAGAAGCAGATCTGTCCCGCTGTATTGGTCGTCATATTCATGGAGTTGTTTCAGGGCCTGTTCCGCCGCTTTCTTGAACAGCCTTTTGCCCAGAAGCTTTTCAAGGTTTTCAACAGCTTGCTTCCTTTGCTGCGGGGAAACAGGGGAATTTTTACCCTCCGCAAGGGCATGTTGTTGCGGAGGGGTGGATGCGTCCGCCGGGGACGGCATTCCGGAGGCCAGCAATCCTGCCGCCAGAAAAAGAGCGGAAAAGAATCTGTTCATTCCGCCAGACTACTTCCAAGTAAAATCTTTGGCAAGTTGCAAGTAGGCTGCGGGAAAAGGGAGATTGTCTTAACGCTGTCAACAAGGCCGGGAGTGAGGGAAGGGGTATTCCATGATCAGACGTTTTTCCCCTTTCGTCATGCGTGCTGCAGATTACTGCAACCCAGACGGTAGATGGCCTGGATGTCCCGGACATCCAGCTTTTCCAGGCCGCCGACGGGGCCGCGCACACTGACGGCCTGTTCCGCCATCAGGGGGAAATCCCCGGGAAGGATGTTCAGTTCTTCCATAGTCGTCGGAAGCCCTAATTCCCGGTAAAAACGTTCCAGACGGGAAATACCTTCCCGTATGATGGCTGACGGTTCCCGGAAGGAACCTTCCACTCCCATCACATTGACGGCGAACTGCACGAATATTTCCTGGTGTTTGGGGGAAACATACTTCATCCAGGCCGGGGTGACGACGGCCAGGCCTGCTCCGTGGTCCACATGGTACAGTGCGCTCAATTCGTGTTCCATGGCGTGGCAGCCCCAGTCCTGTTCGCGGCCTATCCCCAACAGGTTGTTGTGGGCGATGTTGCCGGAAAACGCGATTTCCGCCCAGGCGTTGTAATCATTCAGGTTCCCGTTCAGGATGCGGGCGTTTTTCATGATGGTGCGCAGGGTGGCCTCACAAAGGCTGTCGGAAAGGTCCGTATGCAGGGTTCTGGTGAAATAGCGCTCAAAAATGTGGCTCATCATGTCGCTGATGCCATTGGCCATCTGGCGGTGCGGGAGCGTAAAGAACAATTCCGGGTTGATAATGCTGAATACGGGGCGCAGTTTGGGGGAACCGTACCCCAGTTTTCTTCTGGTCTCTTCATTGGTGATGACCGTATTCGGGCTGCTCTCGCTGCCCGCGGCTGGAATGGTCAGCACGGTTGCGACGGGCAGAGGGTCGGACTGAGGCTGTTTTTTGGAAAGGTATAGTTCCCATACGTCCCCTTCATGGGGAACGCCCAGCGCAATCGCTTTGGCAGAGTCAATCACGCTGCCTCCTCCCACGGCCAGCACGAGGCCCAGGCCGTGTTCCCGGCAGAGGCGGATGCCTTCATACACCAGGGGCAGCGTAGGGTTTGCCTGGACGCCTCCCAGTTCCTCATACTCCACGCCGGCGGCTTTTAAGGATGCCGTGACGGCATCGTAAAGACCGGAACGTCTGATGCTGCCGCTACCGTAATGAAGCAGGATTTTTTTGCCTAACGGCTTGAGAAGGGTTCCCGTTTCATGGTGGGTGCCTTTTCCGAAAATAAGAGTGGTTTTGTTATCGTAAACGAAGTTGAGCATGGTGGGAATGATACGGCAACGCTACGGCCCTTCCGCCTCCTTCTCAAGATTTTTGTATGGCCTGTTCCCCTTTCCAGGGGGGATGCTGTTCCGGAGGATATTCTCTCATGCAGGGGTTCTGTTCTTCTCTGTTTTTTCATCATTGGCACATCTGGACGGAGCTTTCTGGGGGATTGTTTTCTTTCCGTTGTTTTTTGGCGATAAGATTCAGCGGAAATGACTCTCTGCGGGAGTGGCGGCGCCTTCCGGCCCCGAGGGGCCAATGGAAGACGGTTATTTCATTATTCTGGGCCGCTTCCGGCAGGTAATCGGAGCAATGGCCGTATTCGTCCAGGGATGCGCGGAGAAAGGCGGGGAAACGGGAAGTTGCAGAAATCCGTAAAAATTATCCTGGTGAAGACTGTTCAAAATCACGATGCATGGCATACTCCTCCTGCTTTTTGCTTGAGCGCGGAGGCTTTCCCGTTTATTGTCATGCACGGGCCATGTCCGGTCCCCGTAGTTCAATGGATAGAACGGGTCTCTCCTAAAGACTAGATGCAGGTTCGATTCCTGCCGGGGACGCCACCCAATATTATTCAGGGCCTTGCATCAGCATTAAAAACGCAGGGATTTTGCCTCTCTTGCGCGAGGTATCGTCATGGTTGATTGAATGGGGAATGATTCAAGGGAAAAGCAGGTATCCGGATTATCGGTGTCCGGCCGGAGAGGGCGAATAACTTGGGATTCATGTCCGATTGGAAACAAAAAGCAAATGCGGAAGAAAGATTGCAGACGGCAAGGAAATGTGCTAAAGGCTGCCGGAGAAGAGCCTTGGGGGCGGAACATTGTGCTTCGGGACATGAACAGGCAGGCATGGAGCAATGTTTCCCAGCCGTACAGGGGATGGATGAAAGAGCGTTATGCAATAACAAGGACAAGAAGATGGAGGCAATTAAAATAATCCGTTATCTGTCGCCCGTTGGAGAAATGATGATTGGCTCATATGGCGGCAATCTTTGCATTTGCGACTGGGCAAAGGAAAAACGCCGCGGCACGATAGACCGCCGCATTTGCCGGCATCTCAACGCTGAATATGAAGAAGGAACTTCCGAGGTTATTGAACAGGCGGTAAGCCAGCTCCGTGAATATTTCCAGGGGGAACGCAGAGACTTTGATATACCCATTGTATTTACCGGATCGGAATTTCAAAACTCAGTCTGGCATGAACTGATGAAAGTTCCTTACGGTTCCACCATTTCTTATGCAGAGCTGGCGCGCCGCATTCATCATCCGAGGGCTGTCCGGGCTGTAGCGTCCGCTAATGCCACCAACCCCATCTCCATTTTCGTGCCCTGCCACCGCGTCATCGGCAGCAATCAGAAACTGACAGGTTATGGCGGGGGGCTTGATGCGAAACGGGAATTGCTTGCCCTGGAGGCGCGGGTAAGCGGAAGTGTGCTGGCCTTATGACCCGTGATGTGAGGAAGACAGGCAAGGACGTGTCAGGCAAGGCTGTTTTGGGAGGCTGCTCTTCCGGGGCAGCCCGGCAGGGGGGGCGTTAAGAAGCTTCCGCGGTTGCGGCTGAATTTCCGGCTGTCTTCGTTTGAATGGAGGTGCCTTGTGAGGCGCTTCACCATTTGAGGAGGGTATTTCCTCCCTGGGCGAATCCGGAGAGCAGGGTGCCCATTGCTGAGGTTTTCTGGGATCTCGCATTGGAGCGGCCCATGTATTGCTCCATGTTGGCGCGGTTGTACAGGGATTGGGCGTTCCTCATGGCTTCCGCCGCTTCATCCTGAATCCTGGTTTGCAGACGCGTTGCCAGAGCCTGTTCCCTGATTGGAACGGAGCCTTCCCGGAGCAGGGAGGATTGGGCGGCGTCCAGTCGGGCTTCTCCCATTTGGCGCGCAGCGTCCTGCTGCATGCGTTTGGCATTTTCCATCCCTGTCTGTTTTTGGAGGTCCGCCTCGTTCCTGAGGGTGGCGGCATTTGCGTCCGCCGCCTGTCTGGTGGCTTCCGCGCTTTTTTTCTGTGCAGACGCGGATGCCGCACCTGCTGCCGCTGAAGTAGCGGCCAGTGTTATTATTCCCAATGATGCTGGATCAAATCCCATGCGCGCATTCTGATATGAAAAACGGTTCAGGCGCAAAACGCCTGAACCGTTTGACATGAATCAGGGTTTGGCACAGAAGGGGTTACTCAATAACGATGCTTTCAATGTTCAGCACCGGATGTTCCGGAGTGGAGTGGGGATCAATGGTTCCGGTAATGATGACGGCGTCTTGTTCTTTCAGCCCGTTCACGCCTTTGGCGGAGTGCTTGATGGGCTGCCCCTGTTCATCCACGAACTGGACGGTCATCGTGTTATTTTTCCGTATTTCCACCGGTACCGTACCGGCGGCCCAGACTCCCTTCTCCTTCATATTGACCAGGAGCTGAGCCGGGTCTCCGATGGTGAAGGAAGCAATGTTTTTTGAAAAGACGGGGTCATCTCCGATCACCGCTCCCTTGACGGTGACTTTGTCGCCCGGAGCCGCTTTTCTGGCATCTGAAACGACCAGAGCGCGTGGCAGGCCAACCATATTTTCCGCGAATCTTACGGCCATCTTCTGGGTAACGTTCTGGTCGGAAGTGAGGGCGTTTACAGTTTCCTTGGGATTGCAGCCCATCAGGGAAACTGCGGCCATTGTCAGAATGATCAAGTGTGTGGTGCGCATGGAAACTCCTTTCTGTTGAAAGGTTGGATTCCTTTTCCCCTTCTGCCGTTCATCATTCCGTGTAAGGAAAAGAATATTTTTTACAGGAACAGCCCGGCAGCCAGCATGGCGAGGTCCCTGAGAACGTCCCACAATTTTTCCGCATTGTGGATGCAATCCGCCAGAAAGCGGTGAAGGCTTACGGCGTTGAACAGGCGCAGGAGCGCCAGGAAGAGAAGAAGATTGGCAAAATATACGAGAATCAGGGAGAAGAAGGTGCCGTTGTCCGCCAGGTCCGGCTGGTCCTTGGGAATGATCCATGCCGTCCAGAACAGGTGGAAGCACCACCAGAAGCCCAGGCCGGAGTAAAGAAGGGCCTGGCAGGTGACTGTAGGCCAGAAGAGGTACGTTACGCCCCATACCAATCCCCACAGCATGGCCCAGAGAGGAAGGAAGTAGGGGGAAAGGGAGATAAAGATGTTGTTTTTATCCGTCTGGATGTAACCTCCGTCCAGATCCGCTTTGAAAGCATGGATGGAGCCGCGGCTGCAAATGACCGCCAGAGCGTGCGTCAGTTCATGCCCCAATACGTACAGGTACAGCAGGGAGGATGTGAACAGCCTGCTGCTGCCCAGCACCACCCACACGGCAGCGCCCATCAGGGCGTACCATACGGGAATGGAGAAGAGGATATTGAGGCTGCCGGAGGCATGGGTCAGCTGGTCGCACAGGGACATGGCCGTGATCAGGGCCAGCGGAAGCAGGATAAGGGTGGCTACGGCATGCCTGATGAACCGGGTTCTGCGCGGGAGATCCATGAAGGAAAATTCCTGGCATTCGTCCTCCCAGTATTCGGAGGATACCTGGGCGCGGTAAGTTTTGTCCCAGGCGTCCCGGTTGCATTGCCGCATCATGTCGCCGAGGCTTGCCGCGGATCTTGGTTTCCGGGCGGTTTCTGCATACCGGCGCCAGTCCTGGCGCGGCGGTGTGTGTCTGGGGGCCTTGGGCATGCGGTGTGAGGTCTGGAACCAGCATAAAGGGACTTGAGGAGAAATGCGAACCAAATTTGCCTCTTCCGGAAACCGGAGGAAAAAATGTTTTATCCACGCGGGCTGTTCCTGTATAATCCGCCGCATGCAAGATGTCCTGCTGGTTCTGGAAACTTCCTGTGTGCAGTCTTCCGTTGCGGCTTGGAGCGGGGAAAGTCTGCTGTGCCAGGCGGCATGGAGAGCGGAGCGCAACCATTCCTCCGCTATTTTCAAGGCGGTGCGGCAGGTTCTGGATGCTTTGGAAGGGCGGCGTTTGAAGGAAATCGTGGTAGGTTCCGGTCCGGGCGCTTACGGCGGAATCCGCGTAGCGCTGGCCGTGGCGGACGGCCTTTCCCTGGTGCACGGTTCCCGCGTGGCGGCTTTTTCCTCCTGGAACGGACTTGGTCTGCATCATGGTGAGGCCTGCGTAATGTCAGATGCCCGGCGTGGCGGCTGGACGTGGGGGAGGCTGGAAAACGGCGTTCTGACGGATGTGCCGGCAGTGCTTTCTGCAGAGCAGGCCCGCGTCAGCGTGGCGGAGTGCATGGGAAAAGGCGTGCCCGTTTTTTCCACGGAAACGGCGGAACATCTGGCCGCCCGGGAAATGTCGGGGATTGTCCCCGTGTATCCTTCTGCAGAGGCGCTCGGGGCCGCGTGGCTGTCCCTGGCGGAGGCCCGCAGAGAAGAACTTCTGGAAAGTCCGGCGGAACCGCTGTATGTGAGGGCTCCGCACATCACCCGCGCCAAACGTCCCGCATGGGCCGTGAAGGCATAATTAAGGTTTGACTTTTTGGAAGATTGTTAGACTTTTAACCGGTAATATTCACCACCAGTAGCATTTTTTAACATGAGCAATGACACTTTTTCCGAGCGCCTCGCATATCCCAAAGGTTTAAAAGGAATCATCGCCAATGAATCCGCTTTGAGTGACGTGCGCGGCGAGGAAGGGCGTCTGTTGTATCTGGGCTACGATATCGATGATCTGGTGGAGATGTGCTGTTTTGAAGAAGTGGTTTATCTGCTTCTCAACAAGCGTCTTCCCAACCGTGAGGAATTGGAGGGCATCAAGAAACGCCTCCGTTCCGACCGCGACCTGCCCCAGCCCATTCTGGATTTCTTCAAAACGGCCACCAAGTCCGCCCGGCCCATGTCCGCCCTCCGGACGGCTGTTTCCATGCTCGGCATGTATGACGACCGGACGAAGGATGCCGGGCAGTTGAAGGAAATAGGCCTCAGCCTCATAGCCAAGGTTCCCGTGATGGTGGCGTATTACTACCGTTTGTGCCAGGGTCTGGAGCTTCCCCCCGTTCGGGAGGACCTGAGCGAGGCGGAACATTTCCTGTGGTTGCTGAAGGGTGAGGAACCGGATCAGTATGAAGCCCATATTCTGGAGGTAGCCTACATTCTGCACGCAGACCACGGCATGAATGCCTCCACCTTTGCGGCGCGCGTCTGCATCGCCACGCTTTCGGACATGTATTCCGCCATCACCGCGGCCATCGGCACGCTGAAGGGGCCGCTTCATGGGGGCGCCAATGAGGGCGTGATTGAAATGCTCAAGGAAATAGGCACGGAGGACCGGGTGGACTCCTACATTGAGGACAAGCTGGCGCGGAAGGAAAAAATCATGGGCATGGGCCACCGCGTGTACCGCGTGCTGGATCCCCGCGCCCCGCATTTGCGACGCATGGCCATCCGCCTTTCCTCCCGAATCGGGGAACCCAAGTGGATCCGCATGTCGGAACGCATCGCGAAACTTGTCCGGGAGCGCAAGGGCTTGAATGCCAATGTGGATTTTTATTCCGCCACGGTTTATTACAGCATCGGGATCCCCACCAGGCTGTTTACCGCCATTTTCTCCATTGCCCGCTGTAGCGGCTGGGTGGCCCAGGTTCTGGAACAAATGGAGGATAACACGCTGTACAGGCCGCTGACTCTTTACACAGGGCCCAAGGACCGCATTCCGGTTCCTACGATCGACATGCGGTGACAGGTTTTAATCAGGAAAGGCGCCGAATATTGCTTCCGGCGCCTTTCCTGCATCTGCCTTCCGCTTTTTTTTCGTGAAAATATCCTTTCTATCCGCCGGCGGTATTCAACCGTACTGTTCATTGTCCTGGGCTTTTTCCATTATAGCCGTAGCGGCAGCTCATGAAATTATTGAATAGCAATATGCCGTTATCGCGGGTGGGGATGAAGCAGATGATTTTTTCAGTTCCCTGGGAGACTATACGGGATTCCCATAAGGGTATGTTCTGGGATATCTGCGGAGCCGTCTCTTCCTTGATTCTATCTTATCTGGTATGTCCCTGACGGAGGAAAGACGCGGAACCCGCCTCTTCATGGCCCTGTGTTCTTTGGTGGTGGAACCCGCAGAACATCCATGCCGATGTGGAGAGGCAGGCGGGGGGCTCGTCAAATGCCGGTCTGGCGCAGTCCTTCATAAAGGACGACAGCTACGGCTGTGGATAGATTCAGGCTGCGGGCTCCTTCTCCGGGCATCGGAATAGTCAGGGCGGTATCTGCGTGTTCTCTCAGCATGCTTTCCGGCAATCCGCGGGATTCCGGTCCAAAAACCAGATAGTCCCCTGCGTGGAAAACCGCATCCCAATGGGAACGTGGCGCCTTGGTGCTCAGGTACCAGAACTGCGCGCCGGGGGCTGCCGCCTGCTTCAATTCCTCCAGGCTGTCCCAGACATGCAGGTCCACCTTGGCCCAATAGTCCAGACCCGTACGGCGCACATGCTTTTCATCCAGACTGAACCCCAAAGGTTTGATCAAATGGAGCCTGGAGCCCGTTGCCAGCGCCAACCGTCCGGCAGCTCCTGTATTATGCGGAATTTCCGGATGGAACATGACGATGTGGAAACGGGGCTGCATGCGCTTATTCTCATCACAAACAGGCCTCCCGTTCAAGTGGGACTTGTCCAAAAGTGGCAAATAATGTACGTTTTCACCCGATGAGAGACATCGTATATTTTGATTTGGAAACCCGTCATTCCGCGGCGGAAGTGGGCGGCTGGCATAATACGGCCGAGATGCGCCTTTCCGTGGGCGTGACTTATTCCACGGCTTCCGGCAAATATACGATTTATTCTGAGGAAATGGTGGATGATCTCATCCGGCAGCTTTCCCAGGCCGACCTGGTGGTGGGTTACAACCACGAGCATTTCGACTATGGCGTGCTCCAGCGTTATACGATGTGGAATATGATTGATATCACGAACAACCTTGATTTGTGCAAGGACATCGAACAGCGCGGGGGAGTGCGCGTCAAGCTGGATTCCGTGGCGGCCGCCTCCATCGGTTCTTCAAAAACGGCCGTGGGCACCCAGGCTCTCAAATGGTGGGCGGAATATGCGCAGACGGGTAATACGGAGCTTTTAATGGATATAGCCCGTTATTGCTGTTTTGACGTGAAGGTGACGCGGGATGTGCACTGGTACGGGGCGGAACACGGTTTCATCCGTTATGATGATAAAAAGGGCGGCCAGGTGGAATTGCCCGTGGATTGGAAATTGTAACTTTTCCTGCATGCATGCCCGGCCGGCTGTAGCCGGTTTTTTTCCGGGCGCTGAAGTGGGTCTGGTTTCCCGCCTTTGGCGGCGTTGCCGTTTATCCCCGGACAGATGCCGGTTATCAGGGAATGGCTGGGGCGGAGAAAGGCTTCCGGGAGGAAGCGGACGGCAACCATGCTGTTGCCGCCTGGCTTAACGGCGGTTGATGCGGGCCACTTCCCGCTGGGCTTCGCGCATTTCCACGCGGGCTTTCAAATCGTAGCGCTGGTCGCGGTGGGTTTTGCCCTTGCCCAGGCCTAGAGCCAGTTTCACCTTGCCGTTTTTCCAATACAGCTTGAGAGCTACCAGGGAGCAGCCTTTCTGGGAAGTCTGCTGTTCCAGTTTGAAAATTTCCCGTTTATGAAGAAGAAGGCGGCGGGGCCGGCGCGCCTGGTGCTGGAAGAATTCTCCCGCTGTCTCCCAGGGCTGGATGTCGCAGCCGTACAGGAGCATCTGGCCGTTTTCCACCCTGGCGAAGGAATCGGCAATATTCACCTTGCCGGCGCGGATGGATTTGACTTCCGTTCCCTTGAGTTCCATGCCGCATTCGTAGGTGTCCAGAATTTCGTAATCCCGGCGGGCTTTTTTGTTGGTGGAAATGTCGGAGCTCATGGCATGAAGGGGGGAAGGATGAAAAGGCCCCGGGCTGGGAGACCGGGGCCTGGCTGGATAGAGAGGATTCCGTACGGAATTCCGGTCCGGAACGGCAATAAAGGGAATGTGTTGTTACTGGTTGTCTTCCTGGAGGCTGCCGGATTCCGTATGATAGACGAGCTTGCCTTCAATGATTTCCGTCAGGGCAATGTTCGCGTTGCCCATATGGGGCGTGGTGGGCACCAGCGGGGAGCGGCCATTATTAAGCTGGGCTACGCGGCGGGAAACCACGTTGATCAGCATTTGGGGCTCGGGAATGATTTTGGAGGCTTGTTCGACGAGTTCGGCTTTCATGTAAAAAGGTCTAGGTAGATATCCTGATGCGGAGAGAGATATAAAAACGGTTCCTGTCCGGAATCAAGCTTATATTACGGCATGAGCTGCCTTCGCTCGCGGGAATCCAGTTCTTTCCATGCGCCGGGTTTCAGTCCCGCCAGGGAGAAATTTCCGATTCTGGCGCGAAGAAGCCGGAGTGTGGGAAAACCGATGGCGGCGGTCATGCGCCGCACCTGGCGGTTTTTCCCTTCCACCAGCGTCAATTCCAGCCATGAGGTGGGAATGGAGGCGCGGTAGCGGACGGGAGGGATGCGGGGCGGTACGTCAGGCTCCCTGCGCATGAGGCGTGCCCGGCAAGGCAGCGTGCAGTGCCCGCGGATGCGGAGGCCCCCGAGTTCCAGAGGGCGAAGGTCCGTTTCGGAAGGAGCGCCTTCCACCTGGCTCCAATAGGTTCTGGGATGCCTGCCGGAGGGGTTCAGGAGACGGTCCGTCAGGCCCTTCTCATCGGATAAAAGAAGCAGCCCTTCCGAATCCGCATCCAGCCTTCCTACAGGATACACGCCGGGAGGAAACCCGAATTCAGCCAGTGTCCGGTGGTGGGGAGCCTCCTTCGTAAATTGGGAGAGAATACCGTAAGGTTTATTGAACGCCAGAATCATGCCGTGCACGGCAAGGGTAGCATGAACCGCTGGCTTTGGCACGGGAAATTGAAGCGGCTTGACTTGTCTGTGTTGGGGAAGGAAAGTATCTGCATGCATGGAAAAACGGCAGGTTGTGTCCTGATGCTTGCGTGTTGCGTGCCCGTCTGGGTTCAGGCGGCGCCGGATACGGGGGAAGTGAAGGCAAAAATTGCGCGGAAAATCTGGCAAAACGAATGTGCCGGGACAATAAGGGGGCTGGTTTCCTGGAACCGGGGAGAGGCGTTTCCATCCCTGGGAATCGGACATTTCATCTGGTTTCCTGCCGGAGTCACGGAAAGGTTTGAGGAAAGTTTCCCTGCTTTCATTCAGTTCTGCCGCAGGAAGGGAATTCGGGTTCCGGAATGGTTTTCCGGTGTGGCTCCGTGGCGGACCAGAAAGGAATTTGAAGCGGCGGACGTTCGCGGCGGTCTTCCTGAACGGATGCGCCGGTGGTTGTCCAGCCCGGCGGCCCTGCAAATGCAGGCGGATTTCATTATTGCCAGGTCTGTGGCCGCTCTGGAGCGTATCAAGGGCCAGTCCCGCCGTCCGGAAGAGATGGCGGCCCGCTATTACGCCGTGGCGTCGGTTCCCAACGGCATGTATGCCCTGATTGACTACGTGAATTTCAAGGGAGAAGGAACCAATCCGGCGGAACAGTACCGGGGGATTGGCTGGGGGCTCAGGCAGGTGCTGGAGGAAATGCGCCCCGTTTCTCCCGGACAGCCTGCGGCGGTTGAATTTGCGGAAGCGGCCAAAAGGGTGCTTCAGCGCCGCGTGGACAACAGCCCGCCGGGCCGCGGAGAAGCGCGCTGGCTTGCCGGATGGCGGAACCGGTGCGATTCCTATAAGAGGAATTTGTGACGAATTCCTTTCCCAACAGAAAAGACCAGTTGTGCAATTATCCTTGACCTGACGGGGATTAGGGTGTAATTCCCTCACTCCATCCTGAAACTTCGCTGATTTTATGCCAAACACTCAAGAAGAAACAACGCTGATTTTGCTGAAGCCCGACTGTGTGCGGAAAAACCTTTCCGGCACCATTTTGAAACGTTTTTTGTCCGAAGGGTTTCGCCTGCGCGGCATAAAGATGATCCAGCTTGACGAACCGGTGCTCCGGGAACATTACGCCCATATTCTGGATCTGGTCATCAATGGGGAACCGCTTTTCCCGAAGCTGCTTGATTTCATGACCAGTTCTCCGGTCATCGCCATTGCCCTGAAAGGGCCCGGCGTTATTGTGCGCGTGCGCGAACTGCTGGGGCCCACCAATTCCCAGAAGGCGCAGAAGGGCACTATCCGCGGCGATTTCGGAACAGACAGCATGATGAACATCTGTCATGCGTCCGACAGCCGTGAATCCGCCGCCGTGGAGCTGGCAAGATTTTTCCGGGAAGAAGAACTGTTTGACGGCCTTAATTAAGGGAAGGCCGCCTTTTTCCCATCAGGTTCATTGAGGGCCGCAGCTGTAATAACGGCTGCGGCCCTTGCCGTATCGGGGCTGTGCCTTCCTTGGGAGGATGAAGGGGGAAGGCAGCGGCTTTTCTGGGAGAAGCAGGAAAGAACGGGTTACTTTTCCCAGGGAGTGGTAAGATAAAGGAAGGCCTTTTTCATACGGTAGGCCTCACGCATGAAGCCGTCCATGATATTGTTGCAGCTGTGCTTGGAAAAGGAAAGGCCGTAAATGCGCTTGATGGCGGCATCCTCTCCGTGCTGCTTCTGGCGCTTTAGCTCAGCGTCCATGTCCCGGCATTCGATATTGGGGGCGCTCAGATTGTCGCCATGCCAGCGAAAATCCGCCAGCAGCCTGTTGTAATGCACGAACTTCTTCCCCGCCCGGCCAAGGCGCGCGTAATATTCCCCGTCCATGTCGTAGTGGAAGCGTTCGTCCAGCAGGAACCCCTCTTCAATAGTAGTGCTCCGGCGCAGGAACAATGCGGTGGAAGCCAGATAGGTGCCGTACCAGATGTGCATGTTCAGACTGTAGGGCAGGGCCTTCATGGCGCGTTGGATCTCTCCGTCCGGCCCGATGAAATTCCATGCTCCATACACAATGTCCGCATCCGGGCGGGAATCCGCAAAGGCCTTGACCGCCGCCAGAGCCCCCGGCAGCAACCGGTCGTCCGTATTCAGCCACATAACCCATTTCCCGCGCGCCTTGCGGAAGCCGCGGTTAATGCCTTCCGACATGCCGGAATCCTTCTCTATATATAGTTTCAGGTGAGGGTAGGAGTGCAGGATATCCAGGGTGCCGTCCGTGGATCCTGCGTCCTGGATAATGTGTTCAAATGTAACCCCTTCCTGGTTTTTGACGCTCTCTATGCATTCCCTTACGTAGCGGGCGTAATTATAGCTGGGCGTAATAATGCTGAAATCCGGTTCTGTGTCCATAGGCAAGGTTAGTTGAAAGGCTTGATGGAACGTTCCCTGGCGATGTAAATAGGGCGCTTTTTAACTTCCGTATAGGTTTTGGCCAGATATTGGCCCAAAATGCCCAGGCACAGCAGCACGATGCCGCCCATCATGCAGAAGACGCATACCAGGGAAGTCCATCCGTAAGCGGAATGGGGCCAGATCAATTCGCGGACCGTCAAGATAATGATGGAAAGGAATGAGATGAAGGAAAGAAGTACCCCCATGATGGAAGCCAGCGCCAGGGGAGCGGTGGAAAAGGCCACGATACCTTCAATGGAGTACAGGAACAGCTTGAAGAAAGACCACTTGGTTTCTCCTGCCACCCGTTCCACATTTTCATATTCAAACCATTTGGTCCGGAACCCCACCCATTCGTACAGCCCTTTGGAAAATCGGTTGTACTCCTTCAGGGAAAGCAGGGCTTCCAGTACGGGCCGAGTCATCAGCTTGTAGTCCCGGGCTCCGTCCACGATGCGGGTGTCCGATATCTGATGAATCGTCTTATAAAAGGCGCGGGCGAAAAAGGACCGCAGCAGCGGTTCCCCCTGCCGGGTGACGCGGCGCGTTCCCGCACAGTCATATCCTTCCTTTTCAATGGCTTTCAGCATATCCGGAAGCAGGGAAGGAGGATCCTGAAGGTCCACATCCATGACGGCGGCATAATCCCCTGTGGCCGCTTCCAGGCCCGCATAGATGGCGGCTTCTTTCCCGAAATTGCGGGAGAAGGAAATGAATTTTACTTCAGGGGAGTGTTCCGCCATTTTCTTAATCATTTCCAGGGAGCGGTCTGTGGAACCGTCGTCCACGAAGATAAGTTCCGAGGCGTAGCCCTCCAGGCATTCCTTGAAAACCCGGTCTATTTCTTGCTTGAACGCCGGAATGGCTTCTTCTTCATTCAGGCAGGGAACGATCAGGGAAATACGTTTCATGTCAGTGCCCGAATCATACTTCAGAAGCCGTGCGGATGCCAGAAAATATGCACAAAGCCTTCCTCCGCCGGAAGGGGAGGAAGGCTGCCGGAAAAGAAGCCGTGCGCGGAAAAATACCGGTAAGGTCAGAACTTCGGCAGGTTGCCGATGTCATCTTCGTTTTCAGGGGCGTGCGGGTCTTTCAAATCACTGTCCCCGTCTTTTCCGAAAGACCAGAAATCATAATCCGGATTCAGGCCGTTGCCCATTTTCAGGTTTCTGGCCCTGTCGGTTCTGGTGGGGATGGACTGCTCGCTGCCCAGGCGGTAGCGGTAGGGGGAACCCCATGGATCCGCAAGAATATAAAGGGTAACCGGCCTGCCGTCCTTGCTTTTCACATGGACTTCCCGGACAGTCGGGTTGCTTTTGGGCTGTGTAGAGGGGTTCAACTCATCATTGTAAATGGTTGTATCCCTGGAAGGAACACCCTCATTCTTATGGTCGCCGAACAGAGCCATGTAAACCACGTTGGAACTGTATTCCTCCCCGTTGGCCACGGCTACGCCGTGATTGTTGAAGGGAGCTTCCGTGCCGTAGGGGTAGCGGTCATGGTCGCTGTGGTAGCTCTCCAGCCCCATTTCAATTTTGCGGACAATGGATTCCGTAGCCTGTTCGTTCTTTCTGGTTTCAAGCCAGGTGTAAATGGAGATGGTCAGCGTGGCCAGCACCACGATGATCACCATCACTACCAGGATTTCCATGAGGGTGAACCCCTTTGCCTCCCGGAGCCGGCGGTATGCGGAATGATTTTTCATCTGATTCTGCTTGCGGGGTTACCCCATCTTTTCAATAACCTGCAGGAGGGGAAGGAACATGGCGAACACGATGCCGCCCACGACCACGGCCAGGAATACGATCATGATGGGTTCCAGCATGGAGGTCATAGCTCCCACGGCATTGTCCACTTCATCATCATACACGTCCGCGATTTTCAGGAGCATGTCCGGCAGCTGGCCGGTTTCTTCCCCCACGTCCACCATGGAGATTACCATGGGCGGGAAAAGCTTGGAGGAGGACATAGGCGTAACTACGGATTCGCCTTCCTTGACGGAGTCATGGATGAGGCCGATGGCGTCTCCCACGATCATGTTGCCGGCGGTATCCTTCGTGATGGTAAGCGCCTGGAGGATGGGAACGCCGGAAGTCACCAGCGTACCGAAGGTTCGGGCGAAGCGGGCGATGGCGCTTTTGCTCTGCACATTGCCGATGACCGGCATGGTCAGCAGAGCGGAGTCAATCTTGCGGCGTCCGTTGGGCGTCTTGCTCATGGCCGTGAAAACAGCGTACAGGATGGCGACCACCGCGGCCAGAATGACGGCATTGGGCACAAAGAAGGGGGCGGCCATGAACCAGTCGCTGATGCCGAACACAAACTCGGAAATACCGGGAAGTTCCTGGTTCTGTTCTGCGAACATCGCCTTGAATTTGGGCACGATGACCAGCATCAGGAAGATCACGATGCCTACGGCGATAAACAGGACGATGGAGGGATACACCATGGCAGAGATCACCTTGCTTTTCAGCTTTTGGGCCTTTTCCTGGTATTCCGCCAGACGGTTCAGCACAACTTCCAGCACACCGCCCAGTTCCCCGGCCTTTACCATGTTGACAAACAGTCGGTCAAAGATTCTGGGGTGTTGGGCCAGGGCTTCCGAGAAGGTGGAGCCGCCCTGAACGGAATCTCCCAGAGCTTCGATAGTGACGCGCAGGTTGGGGTTTGCCTCCTGTTTGGCCAGCACGTTCAAACTCTGGAGCAGGGGAAGCCCCGCGTCAATCAGCGTAGCAAGCTGGCGGGTGAAAATCATCAGAGCCTTGGCCTTGATTTTGCCTCCCAGCTTGCCTTTTTGCTTCTTGGCTCCCTTGGCCTTTTTCTTGGCGGCAGGCGTCTGCTGAATCTTGCCCTTGCCCGCTTCTACGATCTGGGTGGGGTACAGGCCATGCGCCCGGATGGATTCCATGGCCTCCGCTTCGGAATTGGCCTCCAGGGTACCTGTTTTCTGGTCGCCTTTATGGTCAAGTGCTGTGTATTGATATTTAGGCATATATGTTGTATTTTAAGTGTTTTTTCTTAGTGGTTGAAATAAGGGGAAGCAACGGCGTCCGGCTGTCCGTTAAGTATATTTCAGCACTTCTTCAATGGTGGTGTTGCCGTCATAAATATTTCTCAGCCCGTCTTCCCGCAGCGTGGACATGCCCATTTCAATGGCTTTCTGCTTCAGCACCACGGAAGGAGCGCGATCCGTAATCATGTCGCGCAGGGTATCGTTAATATCCAGGAGCTCATAAATCCCCTTGCGGCCCCTGTAGCCGGAATTGGAGCATTTATCACAGCCGCGGCCCGTGAAAAAGTGCTTGTCTCCCAGTTCATAGGGAGAGACGCCAAGCTGGGAGAGGATGGTGGATGAGGGTTCATACGGCGTGCGGCAGTCCGGACAGATGGTGCGCACCAGGCGCTGTGCAAGCACCCCTTCCAGGGAAGCCGCCACCAGGAAAGGTTCGCATCCCATGTCCACCAGTCGCGTAATGGCTCCGGCGGAGTCGTTCGTGTGCAGGGTGGAGAGAACCAGGTGACCCGTCAGGGATGCCTGGATGGCGATCTGCGCTGTTGCCATGTCTCGCATTTCCCCCACCAGAATACGGTCCGGGTCCTGTCGCAGGAAGGCGCGGAGCACCATTGGGAAGTCCAGACCGATGGCTTCATTGATAGGAATCTGGATGATGCCGTCAATATCGTATTCAACAGGGTCTTCCGCCGTCAGCACCTTGGAATCAATGGTATTGATTTCACGCAGGGCGGCATACAGCGTAGTTGTCTTGCCGGCGCCGGTGGGGCCGGTAACGATGAAAATGCCGTTGGGCTTGTGGACCGTATCCAGAATATATTCGTGGATATGCGCGGGAAGACCCAGGTTGTCCATGTTCAAGTTGACGGAAGAGCGGTCCAGAACGCGGAGCACCACGGATTCTCCGTACTGAGTGGGAAGGGAGGAAACGCGCATGTCCACGGAACGGTTTCCTATCTGCTTGACGATGCGTCCGTCCTGCGGAATGCGGCGTTCCGCGATGTTCATGTTCGCCATGACCTTGACGCGGGAAATGACCGGCACGGACAGGTGGACGGGGGGAGGCTGCATTTCATACAGGGCGCCGTCCACACGGTAGCGGATTTTGAATTCCTTCTCAAAAGGTTCGAAGTGAATGTCGGAGGCCTTTTCCTTGATGGCCTGCGTAATGACGAGGTCCACAAAGCGGATGACGGGAGCGGCGGCGGAATCCTCCGTCTCATTGTTGACCTGCATGTTGTTCAGCTCCTGCATCAGGTCGGACATGGCGGCGGATTCGCCTCCATAGAGCT